>OBMA010000138.1_pt1 | contig 36611 bp, 19 predicted proteins | sample 1539141 | NCBI WGS metagenome assembly OBMA01 (sample SAMEA3991484, study PRJEB22521) | metagenome | biome: anthropogenic terrestrial biome; feature: sewage plant; material: raw primary sludge | place: Sweden | collected 2012-09-26
AGCTAAAATGCATATTTTTTCTCTTGGTAAATGAATGCTTGTGATGTCTTCCAAGTGATTTCCTTTCCTTCCCATATGATGCTAGGTACCTTTAGTGTCTTCCTAAAAAAAAAAAGGCTCGCCATCAAAACGATATTCGTTGGCTTTTTTTTCTGAATTATAAATACTCTTTAGTAACTTTTCATTTCCAAGAACCTCTTTTTTCCAGTTATATCATGGTCCCCTTTCAAAGTTATTCTCTACTCTTTTTCATATTCATTCTTTTTCATCCTTTGGTTTTTTATTCTTAACTTGTTTATTATTCTCTCTTGTTTCTATTTACAAGACACCAATCAAAACAAATAAAACATCATCACAATGTCTAGATTAGAAAGATTGACCTCATTAAACGTTGTTGCTGGTTCTGACTTGAGAAGAACCTCCATCATTGGTACCATCGGTCCAAAGACCAACAACCCAGAAACCTTGGTTGCTTTGAGAAAGGCTGGTTTGAACATTGTCCGTATGAACTTCTCTCACGGTTCTTACGAATACCACAAGTCTGTCATTGACAACGCCAGAAAGTCCGAAGAATTGTACCCAGGTAGACCATTGGCCATTGCTTTGGACACCAAGGGTCCAGAAATCAGAACTGGTACCACCACCAACGATGTTGACTACCCAATCCCACCAAACCACGAAATGATCTTCACCACCGATGACAAGTACGCTAAGGCTTGTGACGACAAGATCATGTACGTTGACTACAAGAACATCACCAAGGTCATCTCCGCTGGTAGAATCATCTACGTTGATGATGGTGTTTTGTCTTTCCAAGTTTTGGAAGTCGTTGACGACAAGACTTTGAAGGTCAAGGCTTTGAACGCCGGTAAGATCTGTTCCCACAAGGGTGTCAACTTACCAGGTACCGATGTCGATTTGCCAGCTTTGTCTGAAAAGGACAAGGAAGATTTGAGATTCGGTGTCAAGAACGGTGTCCACATGGTCTTCGCTTCTTTCATCAGAACCGCCAACGATGTTTTGACCATCAGAGAAGTCTTGGGTGAACAAGGTAAGGACGTCAAGATCATTGTCAAGATTGAAAACCAACAAGGTGTTAACAACTTCGACGAAATCTTGAAGGTCACTGACGGTGTTATGGTTGCCAGAGGTGACTTGGGTATTGAAATCCCAGCCCCAGAAGTCTTGGCTGTCCAAAAGAAATTGATTGCTAAGTCTAACTTGGCTGGTAAGCCAGTTATCTGTGCTACCCAAATGTTGGAATCCATGACTTACAACCCAAGACCAACCAGAGCTGAAGTTTCCGATGTCGGTAACGCTATCTTGGATGGTGCTGACTGTGTTATGTTGTCTGGTGAAACCGCCAAGGGTAACTACCCAATCAACGCCGTTACCACTATGGCTGAAACCGCTGTCATTGCTGAACAAGCTATCGCTTACTTGCCAAACTACGATGACATGAGAAACTGTACTCCAAAGCCAACCTCCACCACCGAAACCGTCGCTGCCTCCGCTGTCGCTGCTGTTTTCGAACAAAAGGCCAAGGCTATCATTGTCTTGTCCACTTCCGGTACCACCCCAAGATTGGTTTCCAAGTACAGACCAAACTGTCCAATCATCTTGGTTACCAGATGCCCAAGAGCTGCTAGATTCTCTCACTTGTACAGAGGTGTCTTCCCATTCGTTTTCGAAAAGGAACCTGTCTCTGACTGGACTGATGATGTTGAAGCCCGTATCAACTTCGGTATTGAAAAGGCTAAGGAATTCGGTATCTTGAAGAAGGGTGACACTTACGTTTCCATCCAAGGTTTCAAGGCCGGTGCTGGTCACTCCAACACTTTGCAAGTCTCTACCGTTTAAAAAAAGAATCATGATTGAATGAAGATATTATTTTTTTGAATTATATTTTTTAAATTTTATATAAAGACATGGTTTTTCTTTTCAACTCAAATAAAGATTTATAAGTTACTTAAATAACATACATTTTATAAGGTATTCTATAAAAAGAGTATTATGTTATTGTTAACCTTTTTGTCTCCAATTGTCGTCATAACGATGAGGTGTTGCATTTTTGGAAACGAGATTGACATAGAGTCAAAATTTGCTAAATTTGATCCCTCCCATCGCAAGATAATCTTCCCTCAAGGTTATCATGATTATCAGGATGGCGAAAGGATACGCTAAAAATTCAATAAAAAATTCAATATAATTTTCGTTTCCCAAGAACTAACTTGGAAGGTTATACATGGGTACATAAATGCAGATGCCAGTGAACTATGTTCAGCTTCTGGCCTTCGTTTGGTGGTTTAATCTATTTTTTATAAAAAATGACGCGGGCAGATTCAATTAGTGTCCTAAATTTATTCGCGTTTCAAGATTTCAAAGGATTGATCCTCTTATCAGAAACGATAAGTGCTACTCCGTCCTATTCTTCTAGCCATCTAGTACGTATTCTTTTCATAACATAATCCCTTATTTACAGAATGTGTTTCGAAGAAAAATTAATTAGATGGGAAGAAAACTGAAGTGGCTTATATAATCAGTGACATAGTGCCAATAATTACGCAAAAAGCAAAGGAAATAACACTGCTATGGATATGGAAATCGAAGATTCAAGCCCCATAGATGACCTGAAGTTACAAAAACTGGATACCAATGTTTATTTTGGACCCTGTGAGATATTGACACAACCTATTCTTTTGCAATATGAAAATATTAAGTTCATCATTGGTGTCAATCTAAGTACTGAAAAGATAGCGTCGTTTTATACCCAGTATTTCAGGAACTCTAATTCGGTAGTCGTGAATCTTTGCTCACCAACTACAGCAGCAGTAGCAACAAAGAAGGCCGCAATTGATTTGTATATACGAAACAATACAATACTACTACAGAAATTCGTTGGACAGTACTTGCAGATGGGCAAAAAGATAAAAACATCTTTAACACAGGCACAAACCGATACAATCCAATCACTGCCCCAGTTTTGTAATTCGAATGTCCTCAGTGGTGAGCCCTTGGTACAGTACCAGGCATTCAACGATCTGTTGGCACTCTTTAAGTCATTTAGTCATTTTGGAAATATCTTGGTTATATCATCACATTCCTATGATTGCGCACTTCTCAAATTTCTTATTTCCAGGGTGATGACCTACTATCCACTAGTGACCATCCAGGATTCTTTGCAATATATGAAAGCAACCCTGAACATATCCATCAGTACATCCGATGAGTTCGATATTCTGAATAATAAAGAACTGTGGGAGTTTGGCCAAACCCAGGAAATTCTAAAACGTAGGCAGACGAGCTCAGTCAAGAGGAGATGTGTCAATTTACCAGAAAACTCTACGATCGATAACAGAATGCTTATGGGTACCACAAAGCGAGGTCGCTTTTGAAGAGCCCTCGGTAGCATAACATTTTTAATTATTACGACTGTTTTTTTTATTCATTATGTAGAGATAATTAAATGTTATAGATGCTCTATACTCAAACGGTGGAAGAAAAACAGCGAAAAAAAATAACCGATACCCCCTTTTCGAATACAAATGCTTGTATATTCAATTATGAATTATTTTTTTTTTTTTTTTTCATTTCTTATATTATTTTTTGTTCGAGAATCACTTTTTCAAGATGGTAACAACATCTTCGTCTTCCAAAATGTGACTCAACCCCACGTATTGAGGTTGATGTTTGACACTGCTACCGTAAACCAGAGCATTTCTAAAGTCGTCCACTAAAGATTTATGAATTTGGTTACAAAAATCCTTGACACTGCAACGGTCTGATCTTAGCACTACAGGGTCGGTAAAATCTGGTATTTGGCCCTTTGGTTTAGTGTAAATACGGACTAGATTTAGTCTATCCCACATGACTTGCAACAGCTCGTCCAAGTTCCAATCTTGACCAGACGAAATAGGCACGGCATTAGGAATTCGGTAAAGTAATTCCAATTCCTCTATTGACAGAGAATCAATCTTGTTTAACACATAGATGGCAGGCATGTATCTTCTTGACGAAGCTTCCAAAACATCAATCAAATCATCCACAGTGGCATCACACCTGAAGGCAATCTCAGCGCTATTTATTCTGTACTCGCTCATAACGGCTCTGATTTCGTCATTCCCCAGATGGGTCAATGGGACTGTGTTTGTGATGGAAATACCACCTTTCTCTTTTTTTTTGATCAAGATATCTGGCGGAGTTTTATTCAGACGAATCCCCACACCTTCCAGTTCCTTCTCAATGATTTGCTTATGATGCAAGGGTTTGTTCACATCTAGGATGATAAATAACAGGTTACAGGTTCTTGCCACGGCAATAACTTGCTTACCTCTACCTCTACCATCCTTAGCACCATCGATAATACCAGGTAAATCCAACATTTGGATCTTGGCACCTTTATAACGAATGACACCGGGGACGGTAACCAGGGTGGTAAACTCGTACTCAGCTGCTTCAGACTCAGTACCAGTCAACTTGGACAGTAATGTAGATTTCCCCACCGACGGGAACCCGACAAACCCCACACTGGCCACACCAGTTCTAGCCACATCAAAACCAATACCAGCACCACCACCGCTGCCGGATGAAGCACTGGTCAACAATTCTCTTCTCAGTTTGGCCAGCTTGGCCTTCAGTTGACCCAAATGGAAAGATGTGGCCTTGTTCTTTTGGGTACGGGCCATTTCATCTTCGATAGCTTTGATTTTTTCAACTGTAGTAGACATTTTGCTCAATCAACAACTCTACGCTTGCACCTACTGCATCTAGCTTCAAACACTTCCTATCATTGCGCCCTCATCACACCGTAATATCCCATCTTAAAAGTGGAAAACTCTTATAGCTCATCGATGAAAAAAACGGGCCCTCGTCGCTTGTGATGTGAAAAAATTTTTCAAGCTTTAAGCCCATTGAAAGCAAGAGATCTTGCACTAGAATAAGTCGCAAAGGTGAACTTTGAGGGGATAAGAAGGGCAATCAGGAACATCAGATAAGTGAAAGATGGCGAAAAAGAGTAAAAAGAACCAACAGAACTACTGGGATGAGGAATTCGAAGAAGACGCCGCCCAGAACGAAGAAATCAGTGCCACGCCAACTCCAAATCCAGAAAGCAGCGCAGGTGCAGATGACACTTCCAGAGAAGCAAGTGCAAGTGCTGAAGGTGCTGAGGCCATTGAAGGCGACTTCATGTCTACTTTGAAGCAATCGAAGAAGAAGCAAGAAAAGAAGGTTATTGAAGAGAAGAAGGATGGTAAGCCTATACTAAAGTCCAAGAAGGAAAAGGAGAAGGAAAAAAAGGAAAAGGAGAAGCAGAAGAAGAAAGAACAAGCTGCCAGAAAGAAGGCCCAACAGCAAGCTCAAAAGGAGAAGAACAAGGAGTTGAACAAGCAAAATGTTGAAAAAGCTGCTGCTGAGAAGGCTGCTGCTGAGAAATCCCAAAAATCTAAAGGTGAAAGTGATAAACCAAGTGCTAGTGCTAAGAAGCCAGCCAAGAAAGTACCTGCCGGTTTGGCTGCTTTGAGACGTCAATTAGAATTGAAGAAACAACTTGAAGAACAAGAAAAGTTGGAAAGAGAGGAAGAAGAAAGATTGGAGAAAGAAGAGGAGGAAAGATTGGCCAACGAAGAAAAAATGAAGGAAGAAGCTAGAGCAGCTAAAAAGGAAAAGGAGAAGGCAAAGCGTGAAAAACTAAAGGCTGAAGGTAAGCTATTGACCAGAAAGCAAAAGGAAGAAAAGAAATTATTGGAAAGAAGACGTGCCGCTTTATTGTCTTCCGGTAACGTCAAAGTTGCCGGTCTGGTCAAGAAGGATGGAGAAGAAAACAAACCAAAGAAGGTTGTTTACAGCAAGAAGAAGAAGAGAACAACCCAGGAAAACGCCTCCGAAGCCATTAAATCTGACTCTAAGAAAGACTCGGAAGTTGTACCTGATGACGAACTCAAAGAATCCGAAGATGTTTTGATTGATGATTGGGAAAATTTGGCTCTTGGTGATGATGACGAGGAGGGAACCAACGAAGAAACGCAAGAATCCACCGCAAGCCATGAAAATGAAGACCAAAATCAAGGCGAAGAAGAAGAAGAAAGAGCACATGTGCATGAAGTTGCCAAAAGCACACCAGCAGCTACACCAGCAGCTACTCCAACTCCATCCAGCGCTTCTCCAAACAAAAAAGATCTTCGTTCCCCAATTTGTTGTATTTTGGGTCATGTCGATACCGGTAAGACTAAATTGTTAGACAAAATCAGACAAACCAACGTTCAAGGTGGTGAAGCTGGTGGTATCACCCAACAGATTGGTGCCACTTATTTCCCCATCGACGCTATTAAGGCAAAAACTAAAGTTATGGCTGAATATGAAAAACAAACTTTTGATGTCCCAGGTCTTTTGGTTATTGATACCCCAGGTCACGAATCCTTCTCTAACTTACGTTCAAGAGGTTCTTCATTGTGTAACATCGCAATTTTGGTTATTGACATTATGCATGGTTTGGAACAACAGACTATTGAATCTATCAAACTGTTAAGAGATAGAAAGGCTCCATTTGTCGTTGCCCTAAACAAAATTGATAGATTATATGACTGGAAAGCCATTCCAAACAATTCATTCAGAGACTCCTTTGCAAAGCAATCAAGAGCTGTTCAAGAGGAATTTCAATCTAGGTATTCTAAGATTCAATTGGAATTAGCTGAACAAGGTTTGAATTCGGAATTGTATTTCCAAAACAAAAATATGTCTAAGTATGTCTCCATTGTCCCAACATCTGCCGTCACCGGTGAGGGTGTTCCAGATTTATTGTGGTTGCTATTAGAATTGACCCAAAAGAGGATGTCCAAACAATTGATGTACTTGTCTCACGTGGAAGCAACCATTTTGGAAGTGAAAGTCGTAGAAGGTTTTGGTACCACAATTGATGTTATCTTGTCCAACGGTTACTTGAGAGAAGGTGACCGTATTGTACTGTGTGGTATGAATGGTCCAATTGTAACGAATATCAGAGCATTACTAACACCACAACCATTACGTGAACTACGTTTGAAATCTGAATATGTCCACCACAAAGAAGTCAAGGCTGCTTTAGGTGTCAAGATTGCCGCTAATGATTTAGAAAAAGCCGTTTCTGGTTCTAGGCTGCTAGTTGTCGGTCCTGAAGATGACGAAGATGAATTGATGGACGACGTTATGGATGATTTGACTGGTTTGTTGGACTCCGTTGACACAACTGGTAAAGGTGTTGTGGTCCAAGCATCCACCTTGGGTTCTTTGGAAGCTTTGTTGGATTTCTTGAAAGACATGAAAATCCCTGTGATGTCTATCGGGTTAGGTCCAGTGTACAAGCGTGATGTTATGAAAGCCTCCACTATGTTGGAAAAGGCTCCAGAGTATGCCGTGATGTTATGTTTTGATGTTAAAGTGGATAAGGAAGCTGAACAATACGCTGAACAAGAAGGAATTAAGATCTTTAATGCAGACGTCATCTATCATTTATTTGATTCATTTACAGCATACCAAGAAAAGTTATTGGAAGAACGTCGTAAAGATTTCCTAGATTACGCTATTTTCCCATGTGTCTTACAAACCTTACAAATTATTAACAAACGTGGTCCAATGATTATTGGTGTAGACGTTCTGGAAGGTACTCTACGTGTGGGAACTCCTATTTGCGCTGTGAAAACCGACCCTACTACAAAGGAAAGACAAACTTTGATATTAGGTAAAGTCATCTCTTTAGAAATCAACCATCAACCTGTCCAAGAAGTAAAGAAGGGCCAAACCGCTGCTGGTGTTGCCGTCCGTCTAGAAGATCCCTCCGGTCAACAACCTATCTGGGGTCGTCATGTTGACGAGAATGATACATTATACTCCTTGGTTTCAAGAAGATCTATTGACACTTTGAAGGATAAAGCTTTTAGGGACCAAGTTGCTAGATCCGATTGGCTGCTATTGAAGAAGCTGAAGGTCGTTTTCGGCATCGAATGAGCATGGCATACGCTGACTTGTCAACCCAATCACATTCTACAAAATTTAATGAATTAAATAGGTAATTGTATATAAAAATGTGAACCTTTGTGTATTAGTTTCAATTCTATCTTACTTTTCATTGCCATTTTACTTCTTTCACCTTGCTGTCTTTCAACCTTGGAAATTTTTATAGTACGCGTAAACAAAAAAGGTAAATAAGAGGCATTGAATATAAGTTGGCATTTATTAGGAAGTTGAGTAATAACACGTTGAAACTGGGTTAAGACGATCAAAACAACCATGTCTGCTCCCACTATGAGATCCACCTCAATATTGACAGAGCATTTGGGATATCCGCCCATCTCGCTTGTTGATGATATCATTAATGCTGTAAATGAAATTATGTACAAGTGCACTGCTGCCATGGAAAAATATCTGCTATCCAAGAGCAAAATCGGCGAGGAAGATTATGGAGAAGAGATCAAAAGTGGAGTTGCTAAGTTGGAATCACTTTTGGAAAACTCCGTGGATAAGAATTTTGACAAACTAGAACTATATGTTTTGAGGAACGTCCTTCGAATCCCTGAAGAGTATTTGGACGCCAATGTTTTTAGATTGGAGAACCAAAAGGATCTGGTCATTGTAGATGAGAATGAGTTGAAGAAAAGTGAGGAGAAACTTCGAGAGAAAGTGAACGACGTGGAGTTAGCGTTCAAAAAGAATGAAATGCTATTGAAAAGAGTTACAAAAGTGAAAAGACTGTTGTTTACGATAAGAGGATTCAAACAAAAGCTAAACGAGTTACTGAAATGCAAAGACGATGTACAATTGCAGAAAATTTTGGAGTCGTTAAAACCTATAGATGACACAATGACTCTACTGACTGATTCATTACGTAAACTATATGTTGATAGTGAAAGTACCAGTTCAACAGAGGAGGTAGAGGCACTACTGCAGAGATTGAAGACCAACGGGAAGCAAAATAATAAGGATTTCAGAACACGATATATCGATATAAGGACGAATAATGTCCTACGAAAATTGGGGCTACTAGGTGATAAAGAGGACGAAAAACAGTCTGCCAAGCCGGATGCGAGGACGCAAGCAGGGGATATAGTTAGTATAGATATTGAAGAGCCTCAATTGGATTTACTTGATGATGTGTTATAATATAAAGTGGGAAAAAGTATGTGCTATGATATGATGTATGTATTCACGAATGTATTATGTAGAAAAATGCTAAAAAATTGGATAAAAGAAAACCATGTTTAAAATGCATACCACCATGTGTATTATAAGTACTTCGTAAAATTCGAATCCTGTAGCCAGCCAACCTTCTCGAAAGCTTGGAATAGTCTTGATGCTTTATTAACGTCGATCCTACAGGCTTTTTGGGCGTCGGTCCTTCTAAACGGCAACCCTTTCTTTAGTCTATAAACTTTTTCCAAAAATAACCTTCTCTTAGAATCCAGATACAAATCACAAGGTAACCTTAGAGTTTGAGCGAGAACTAGTTCAGCAGGGTGTAGCTCGTTCCTCAGCGGGTCTGTGGACAGGTCCATTGGAGACCCCTTCCACTCGATCTTGAGTGACTTGTTACTGTCTGTAGGAAGCGTAGATAAGGGCGGAGAGTAATCTGGTAATTTTTTCCATGAGACGTTTGGTATATATTGAGGAGCATCATGAATCGCCTCAATGGATGCAATGTTAGTGTGAGGAGTGGATGCAGAGGGTGAGAACTTCTTGGCGCGATGTGGACTGGTAGTCATCGTTCTTCTTTGTGGTGAGTATACCTTGCGTTTCCGTGGTATCCATTCAGTGTCGGATTCAAACTTTCCTAGATTGTTATTGTAGAGAGCCTGTTTCCTCATATTATATCTTGCTTGTCTATTCAAATTCGGAGATGCTAACGGGGAAGGTAATCTAGAAGAAGAGGAAGGCAGAGGAGGAGGAGTCATATCATCATTGTATTTGGAATATTTATGTCTAGCATTATAGGCCAGATTGTTGTACCGGTTGATAATATTCTTAGAATATGGTTGGGCCAAATTGCTGAAAATTTTGTATTGAGACAGAAACCCGTAGGTGGCGTAGCGGTACCTTTTTCTTGATAACCCATTGGGCCATACAGGCTTCACGAACAGCACATTCTCTACAGCGCCTTTAGGCGTAGATCCCACTAGCACTGAAGAGGCCATGCGGGGTGAGCCATTGTGGCTAATTTTCGACTCCAGCTTGGGCGACAAAGGTGGCGATGGTATTATATGTTCATCAACCAAGGAGTCAATGCTGCCAGAAAAGCATCCATTGCCATTATTTTGTGAGTTCTGGTTAATTCTTACGTCGTACGAGCGCCCATAGGGTGAATTATTGCTATAATCACTCATGTTTAAACCGTTTTTATTACTATCGTTATTGTTGTTACTTGCTTTCAAATTCTGATTCAGACGTCTGAAAATGGACTGCGAATCATCCTTACCAATGTAATTCATATTTAATTGAGAATTTTCAGATTCAGGAGAATATAATCCCATGTTTCCCCTGTAAATGTTACGATGCGCGAATATCCTGTTTATCGATGCCCAGTGTATGAGCCATAACGGGGATGTTATGAACCATGTGGCTACTTTTATAAGCGGTTCTCTTAGGAAGAAGGGGGTTCTTGATAGACCCCTGCACCTCATCTAGCGGAGGTGCACGGATGTACCAACAGTTTTAGTGAACATTATTCACTAAAGAAGCATTGGGCATACTCAGAGCCAATGGCAAGCTCGTTTACCAGTTCAAATATGTCGTTTCATTATCTGTATGACTGTCGTAACTTTGAATCGATCTAATGTGTTGACCCTGTCTCAGGCTCACCCATGGCGGCGCCTGCACCTGTGGGTGAAGGAAGAAAGACGATGTTTGTGAGGGAACTGAATTGGGTTGAAGTTCATATCCTAAACAAACACTTCACCAACCATGGATGCATGCCTTGTCTTTTCGCAGTTGGTGGCATGAAAATATATATCACCCACCAAACCCTCTTACTCTTTTCTTACCAGGTAACTCCAGTAAGTGCTCGTTTTTTTCTTCTTCCATTCAAACCTGCTTAAAAACCTCGACAAACGAGCCCCCAACGTACTACCACAGCAACCACTCTGGTTTTTCTATCTTGTTGTCTTTAATTGCCTCCTGACTTTGTTTTGTTTTGTTCTTGCTTAGCGCTCTTGAAAAATATTTTACTTTTCACTATCAGATTAATGTGATAGCAATAGTTAGTGCAACAAAGAAACAAGTCGATAAATGGTACGTTTAAAAAGTAGATATATCCTTTTTGAAATTATATTCCCACCTACAGACACCAACGTTGAGGAATCTGTGTCGAAAGCAGACATCTTGCTTTCGCATCACAGAGCATCGCCTGCGGATGTGTCCATAAAGTCGATACTCCAAGAGATACGACGCTCGCTGTCGTTGAATCTGGGCGACTATGGGTCTGCAAAATGTAACTCTCTCTTGCAGTTGAAATACTTTTCAAATAAGACGTCTACGGGGATAATCCGATGCCATCGAGAGGATTGCGACCTTGTTATCATGGCATTGATGTTGATGTCGAAAATTGGCGACGTCGATGGACTGATCGTGAACCCCGTCAAGGTAAGTGGGACCATCAAGAAAATAGAGCAGTTTGCTATGAGAAGGAATTCTAAAATTCTGAACATAATCAAGTGTAGTCAATCATCACACCTCAGCGATAATGACTTTATTATCAATGATTTCAAGAAAATTGGAAGGGAAAACGAAAACGAAAACGAGGACGATTAGAATATATTAATATATAGATGTACACGTATATGCAGTAGTTTTATTTTTTTATCTATAATACAACTCAAGCACAAGAATGCTTTGTTTTCCTAGTGCTCATCCTGGGCCTAGGCGCCATAGTTATCCGATTTATCATCGGATTCAGCTTTAGTAAACTGAATGGGGCCGTGAGAACCACTGGCACCTTCACTCTTAACATTGACCGCTTCGTCCAGCTTTTCGTAGTTGGTCTTGTATATGCTTTCAATATCTTGTTGGACGAACAGTGGGTTGTCATAAACCTGGTCTTCATGCCTTTTGGCGGAGGCATTTGCCCCTCTTGTGAAAAATCTTGAATCGTACTGCAGATCCGGTTGTTCTGAACGCTTTGCTGCGCCCAGAATTACCTTTTCGGATACGTCTCTTCCTTGAGAGTACGCCAGCTCTTTTAGTCTGGCCACTGTGCTCGTTTGCTTTTTGGGCTTAACTATTGCTCCCGTCTGCGGAGTCCCGTTGTGGTATCTGGCTCGTTGGCTCAATTCTTTCAATTTAGATTCTTTAGCAAGCATTTCCTGTTCCATAGCAAGCCGCTTCAATTCCATTTTGGACCTGATCTCTTGTCTTGCCTTCTTGTCAGCGTTTTCTAACGCTTCGGAGAGCTTCATAAACCCATCGTTGATGGTATTATTTTCGTTGTCAAGAGCTTTACCTACACGTCTTTCCAAGGCCACGGTATAACCATTTGGATTTTTCCAGTTTGACACAGCTGCAGGTATCTTCCACTCATTTGGATCAGCTTCTCCCCTATCATTGCTGCCATCCATATGGAGAACAGGCACGACTTCGTCGTTTTCTGTGGGTGCTACAACTTTTCTCGCCTTCTTCCCAACGAACCTTGGCAGCAATGGATCCATTTGCTTGGACACTACCTCAATATGGTGGCTGTTGTTCAATAATAGATTCGCGGGTGCCTGATGTGTTTCGGTGACGTACCTTGATGATGCCCTGTTATTTGAGTTGGCTAGTTTCGCATTCACAAGCCGCTGAATGTATGACTTGGTTCTTGCTGTACATTCTTGGATTTCTGCTTTCGTTGGCAAAGGAACCGATAGTTCGAAATTAGACTGTCTCTTTGGAATAAAATCATCGAGCTTAACGTTTTTAGCGATTTGGTCAGTCAATATTGCCGGCTCAACGCGATCTGAGCTCAAAGCCGTCGAAACTCGTCCTTGAGAATGTTTTGGAGGTGGTAGTCTGTTACTAAACATATTTGGTTGAGGTTGCTGATACGTCCTCTCGGCTCAGAGCTGCCATGTGTCAATAACCCCATAATTTGAACTTCTTTCATCAACTTTTTAGCTGGGGAAAAATCAAATTCGTGAAGAATTACAATAATACGTTAAGGTAAAAGATTAAATATTAAAAAATAGTATGAGTACTTTTGAATCATCAGACAAGAACAATGAAGGATATGAATAGTATTAGATATGTATTCTTTTTTTTTTCCAGGGACATAAAGAGTTGTTTTTATAAGGTGCGGAGTTATCTCAATTTGCTTCTGATTTTAGAAGCTATTCTATGCCCGGTCGACTCTTTGATTTCGATCCCAAACGGCATCATGGTAGTTTCGGAGCCAGATTCGCCATTTTCCCACTCTAATCCATCTCGAAGACTTTTTCGAAAGGTAAACCCTTCTTCTTGTCTCAGCGTGTTATATTTGGACTTATGCTGTAGCGGCTTGATCATTGCCGAAGCAGGTATTGGCGGATAATGTAGCACAGCCGGCTTCTTGTACCAACCCACCTTTGTTGGTTTAGGATTTTCTGCCTCTGTCATTGGCGGTACACCAGCAAATCTCACCCTTTTGATGGACAATTCACTGGAGTTTGACTCCGGATCTAGAGTTAATGTCTCTATAGCCAAAGTATCACTACTATTGGCAATCAGGGTACTTGATGATTTTCCTGAGGAGGTGTTGTTTATACTGGATACTTTTGGTGAAGGCGCTAACGATGAAGATGCAGAAGGATTGGGTGTAGATGCACTTTTGTTCATCAAATGCCGCACTGTATCTTGGACGATTTTTTGATTTAACGTCATGGTTGAGGACTGCAAAGAATTGGACCTTTGATTGTTGAGCTTTGAAGGTGGAGCTATTGACGGATGTCTTGTAGAATTCAAATATGAGGTTTGTTGTTTGTTTGTATAGGATTGCAAAGATGAGGATCTAGGCCTTCTGCCGTTGATCAGTTTTCTTTTCTCCGGAGACACCATGCTTTTCTTCGTTTCTGCGTTTTTATTGTTGAAAGTGGTCCTTACAGGCGATACTGAGGGAGACCTAGAAGAATTTGAGGCTAAATGCGCCCTTGCCCTTGTTCTTATGCTCTCTAAAGAGGCCTGTCTTGATGGGCTTGCTGAAGATGTGGGTGAGGGGGATGGAGAAGAAGAGGCTGGCAGCTTTGTTATTGACGGCTTCTTCTTTAGCTTACTTTTCGCGTTTTTAACCTCTAAATACAGAGCCTTATCTCTTTCTAGCTTTTCTTTTAAATTCTCCCGCAAGTCATTGGTTTCATCGAAGGTTTTATAATTTTTCTCAATATATTTCCAGCAATCCATCCAATTGGATAATAATCCCATAATGGACCTCAATTTCGGTATAATCTTGCAGATATGATTATTAAACAATTCCACAACTAAACCAGGTTGAAGGTGGAAAATGGGAGTTCTTGAGGAATTGTTATCGGTACGCGCCGTTTGAGTCCAAAATTTTAAATTCTCCTGCAGTTCGAATAAAGCTGTGACATCATCACATTCTGGAGAGAGCAAAGCCATCAGCTCACAAATTATCAAATCGTAATGGTACACGTTTTCGCTGGATAATCTTGTCTTGATGTCCAAGAAATGTTGTTTATTCGGTAGGAAAATTTGCCTAGAGAAACTGATAATAACACACAAGACAGAAAAAACCCGCAAGTGGAAAGTGTATATCCTGTGTAGAGTCCATTCCCAATGTGGTAGATCCTTCTGTAAATTTGACAGTGAAGTAGGTCTTGTTTCCGAAAATTTCTGCAATTGGTTGTAATATGTCCTTAGAATGGGGAAGATTTTCGAATGAACACAGGAGTTCAGTTTCTCCATCACTTGCCATTGCAATTTGTAAAAGGAATGGGTGGACTTATCCCTTACTGGATCATTAATCAAAACGGCTAAATCTAGAATCAATGTCATTTCAACTGGATTTAACAAGTCTTCAATTATTGAAGTGTCAAATGGAAGTGACCGAGCTTTGTACGCATCCCTTTCCAATAAAATCTGTCTCAACTTGGCATTATAAATTTTTATAGCATTTTGAGCAATGCAAGACAGCGAATTTAAAATCTTCCATTGTAGAGAATTATTGTATATGCACGATTTATAGTGATCTAGGGGTACCTCCTCGGGAAACATCCAGCCCTCTACATCAATAAAATTAGTTGATAATCTCTGCTGCACTTCGCTTAGCTTTATCAGCTGGAATCGACAGAGCAAATGGTACCTCTTAGCCAATACGGGGCTTACATTAAATATAGGACCCTCACAAAGTGATAAGATGAAATTAACGAGGGGAATAATTTTGTAGGACTCGTCATTGTCTCTTTTCTTCTTCAAATGCGGTACCAGAACGTTTAGTAGCCTATTCAGTTCATTCAGCTTGTAAAGAGCGTTCTTATATTGAATGATTTTTATATCATACGAGTCCAACGGAACAGAACCTTTGATTGCCGGAATAGAAGCGCTGGCAGCAGCTTTGGCTAGCAACTTTTTTCTCTTTTGCACATCTACCATGTTGTAATATAAAACTAGTCTAAATCCTCAACCTTCAGCTTCCAATCACTCCTTTTATCATTGTTCATTCGCTAACAAACTTCAAACATATGCCTTTATTATGCGTCTTCCTGCTGTTTCAACCATTGATTGCAGGGTAACAGACATTTTTAAGGGTCTTTCCCACAGCATCTATAAGAAAGATCGTCAAAAGTATTAGTTAAACATTGAAAATTTGCGCCAAAGACATAGCAAGCGCAACGTATTCATTGTCCATGTCGTCATCTACTCCCTTTGACCCTTATGCTCTATCCGAGCACGATGAAGAACGACCCCAGAATGTACAGTCTAAGTCAAGGACTGCGGAACTACAAGCTGTAAGTACAGAAAGCCACAGAGTACCATCTAGGAAATTAACATTATACTAACTTTCTACATCGTTGATACTTATGCGTATACATTCATATACGTTCTTCGTGTTTATTTTTAGGAAATTGATGATACCGTGGGAATAATGAGAGATAACATAAATAAAGTAGCAGAAAGAGGTGAAAGATTAACGTCCATTGAAGATAAAGCCGATAACCTAGCGGTCTCAGCCCAAGGCTTTAAGAGGGGTGCCAATAGGGTCAGAAAAGCCATGTGGTACAAGGATCTAAAAATGAAGATGTGTCTGGCTTTAGTAATCATCATATTGCTTGTTGTAATCATCGTCCCCATTGCTGTTCACTTTAGTCGATAGAAGTTCACTCGCAATGCTATATATATAGGGAGCTTCCATATGTAGTGTAGGATATATGTATATATACATATATACATATATGGGCGTATATTTACTTTGTTCTTATTTTCTGTCTAATTTTATAATTTTACTGACAGTAGCTAAGCCCTCTGTATTGCTGTTCTGTGTTATTGCACTAGTGTCATAACGCAGATGGTTTTTAGCAGAGTCAAATTGGGCAGAAAGCATAATTTCCATCTTCCCTGGCAAAGACAGGTTTTCTCTTTTGATCACGTTAGCTAAATAATTCAAGATTTCGTTCGGTACTCCAGCTTCGCCCTTGTTAGCAGGCTTGTATTTCAACAGAATTGCTTGTATTTGGGCTGGATTCAAGGCATACCAGAAATCGAATAGTAACTTGAACTCGTTCAAGTTGCTTATATTCAACTGTAATATCTTGACAGCCTGAATTATTTGAATCAAATTGGGACGAACGTCTTCAATTCTTGGTTCAAACCAGCTCACCAACCGCTCGATATTTCTATCCACTTCGTACCCATACTTCCAATTTAACGCGGGACATTTGGTTATTAGGTCATTAAATAGCATTACGTTCAGATACTTCAGGGTGTCGTTAAAAATTTTTGTATGCATTGAGTCACCAACTTGAAATTTACACAAGACAGCATCAAATTCATTTAAGAATGTGAATAATTTAGCGAACTTCTCATCACCAGAATTTTTAAATAGCTTCTCGTTTAAAACCATATCGAAGATCTCGATGTGGGCTGAAGCATGCTTCATGAATTTCACTAACCAAGTGGAATAAATCTTGTCGAATACTTTTAAAGTTTCATTCTCCAAATCATTCAAATATATCAGTGTTAACTTATCTTTTTCATCACCGCCATTCCCTTCATATAATGTTTTTTGATTTGCAGCAAATGCGGGAAGTCTGGAAAGATTACTTAACCAAAAGATACCACCAAGCATTGTTTCGTCCTTTGGTAGACTCATAACAATGCTTTCTACAGTCAATAGGACTTTCGAGATGAATTTGCTACTTTGAATCAATAACCCATTTCTCACTAAGCTACTTACCACTGTAGTAATGACGTGTATAGGACCCAGAACATTGTCTCCATTCACCTCAGTAACATTTACTTTTTTCAAGTAACCTTCTGTGACTTCTAATGTGTAACAATTCAGGTCCATTAGTAATTCTAGAAGATCAGGATTTCCTGATTCTCTACGAATTACATTGACTAGCTTCGGTTTCACTTGTTGTCCTGCGATTCCCAAACCTTTCACTTTATCATTCTTATTAGTAGAATATGTGGTGGTGAAATCTTGTGCTATTACGTTTTCAATAAACGCTAGTTCTTGCTTCATTGATTTGACTTCATCACTTAATCTTGAAGGTTTGTTACCTTTTATAGCAGCCAAACTTTGCATATGTGACTGTATTAAAGAAGATTGCTTCTTTTTTCTCTCCTTCAAGGCATTCTTCTTGTTTAAAGTATTCATGATTTCACCCTGTAACGTCTTCAGCTTGGAAATCTTATCATTATAACCATTTACTATCGTTTCGTACTCTTGCCTTTGCTTAGATGGAATATTTGACAAATCTCCCTGCAACAACTGTGTTAATCTTGTATATGAGTCATTTAACATCTCTAGATTCAAAATGAAAGAGTTTTTGAATTCGATAGCTTCCTCCAGTAATCCAATCCCGTAACTGGCCCTAATATTGCGTTCTTCAGCTTCTTTTTGCAGAACTATATACCTTCGTCTAGCTAACTGCATTCTCATGGCGCTTTGTACAAGAACGGAGCTCCTTTTCAATGTTCTGTAATCTGTTTTGTGACCATATGATCTGATGTAGCTTTGGATAATTACTGCCGCCATGAGCATGAATTTCCTGTTAACACTATCTAAAATCAATTTACTTTTACAGGTACATTGTAGTTTTACTATTTGCCCAATGGCAGCTCTATAGTATTCCCGTTTCCATAATGCTCTAATGTTCGTTTGTAGTAATATGGCAGCTCTTGTCTTGAGCTCATGATCGACTCTTGTACGAACCAACAAACTTCTAATTTGGCTTTGGCACTTCTTTATTGATTCCATGGTCTGCAAATACTGAAGCCTATAGTATCTTGCCCTTATCTTTTTCTGTATTATGATGCATATTTCATTCATTTTATTAGTCCTTAGCTTTTCCAAAAATGCAAGCATTCCTGCTTTGAAGAAAATTTTGGTATTACCAATTTGGTATTTTGCTGAATCAGAGATAGTAGCATCTAGAATAGATTGACAGAAGTTGACGATTGCCTCTTTTGGGAGGTCTGGATTATAAAGAATTCCACTCCATAAGCTGTAGTCCGTCAGGAGGAAATATCTTTGAACGAATTCGTCAAAAGTCCATCTTGATGGAAAGCCTGCACATGAAATCCTGATTGTTTCCAGCACACCACAAGCTCTTAATTGCGATAAGACCATCAAATTATCGAACTCCCATGGCTTTTTTTCAGAATTTGGTTTTATGCAACGAATATAATGAACATTAGTAGAATTTATGATGGCCATCAATTCCCCTAGCGATTTTTTGAACATAGATCCCAGGGTTGGTTTCTTTTGACTTAATCTTGCTGGGATCATTATCTTTTTTTCAGTATTTTGCTCTTCAGGAGCATCGTCACTCCTAAGTTCTCTGTTGTCTAAAATTTGTTTGAAAATTGGATTTGTCGTTGCTTTGAAAACATCCAGATGACCTAGGGAAACGCTGTCTCTATTCTTTTCAATAAACCCTTCAACTTCATATTCTACATCAACAGCATAATGGCTTACTATAAACTTCGTTTGTCCGAATCTTGGCTTCGAAAAAACTTCATTTGAGGGCGGTTTATTAAAGGCAGAATATAGTTTTGAGGTCCATGATTCATCTGAGCCTGATGGTAATCTACTTTCTTCATCTAATAGAGAAAGTATTCCAAGTTTATTCTCAATCAAGTCTATGCAAGGTTGGTTGTCGCTGAACTCAATGAAAGACCACTCAATTTCCTCCTTTACATATTCTTCTTGCTCCAATTTGAAAACGTGCTGGTTGAACTCTTGTTGTAATTTTTCATTCGCATAGTTTATACAGAATTGTTCGAATGAGTTTTTCTCAAAATGCTCAAACCCGTAGATATCTAAAATACCAATAAAGGAAAAGACATGATCTTGTTGATCCAGCTCAGGATCGTATAATGTCTTGTTAATGTTGTCTACTAGCCAATCAAAAAGCGTGGAATAAATAAATTTCGCCACAGAGTCCCTAGCAATTAGCGCTTGATTGTAATTCAAATTAGTGACAATTTTTTCAGACCTTGTGACAATTTGTTTCTTGACAATCCATTTTGCAAAATTGAAGGGATCAATACCCAATAATTCACATGCGATTTGCAGGTTTTGCTCTTCCGATGATAGTGATGCGTCGTTTCTAGTCATTTTCATCTCGATATTACCTATATGTAGCAAGCCTGCAAGAATTTTGAAAATTCCAAGCTGAGTCTCGTGGTTTATACCTACTAATGACAGGGCATCAGTGGTTATCTTGTATTCTCGAGCTTCATCTATACCAGCTATGTTCGGCTGTCCACCTTGGTTAGTATAATGGTAGTCCTTGGGAGATGACAAATGCAGTTCTTGTTTTACCGGTTCTGGCAATCCTTCCAAAATTTGGTAAAAAATATGGTAATTTCTTTCTGTCTCTGGCTGATAAACTAACCTGGATTTTTCCAAGAGATAGGTTCTAATTTTGGACCCCCTGATGGTAGTATTCTCATCAAATAAAATTTGCAGATATTTGCCGAAACGAGAGGAATTATCATTTCTGGTAGTTTTGGCGTTACCAAAGGCTTCCATGATCGGGTTAGTAGCTAAAATTTGGCTCTCGATTTGAGACATTTCCACTTCCCCTTCACGATTGTTGCTTTCTTGGACTGAGGCAAAGTATCTCATAATGTATTTAGCAGAGACGGTCTTACCAGCACCGGATTCACCACTGACTACAACCGTCTGGTTAGCCTTTTCATGCACCATGAACCTGTACGCCTCCTCTGCTATGGCAAAAAGGTGCGGCTCCAGCTCATCTTTACGCTTACTAGAATAATTCTGTATCATCTCGCGAGAGTACAAATGGTCGACTTTATCAAAGGGATTTGCGGCAATAAGGACAATACCAGAGTAAGTATATATCTGTCCATTCATGTATCTTTTTTTTATGGCATGCAGCACTGCCGGTTCGTTCAGATATGATAGGGTGGTTAAGTCATCAGTAGACTCTAAAATAGGTGGGTTTCGTAGTACAGGTAGCGTGGGATGATCATCATCATTTTCGAAGCTATTTGTTTCAATGGATACAGTTTCTCCATCCTCCAATTTCAACTCTAAGTGGAACGTTCCTTCAAAGAAGTCATTCTTGGTGACTTCGCCGCCTATCCAGCCTTGTTCTTTGTGAGGGTACCAACACTTAGTTCCTACTTCAAATGACATGCGGGAGAACTGGTTATAGGATTTTTTTTGTTTTTTTGTGTTTTAGAATTAGATTGAATTATAAAAAGAAGAACAAAAGGGTATCGTATTGAAAATAAATTGTCTCGCCAAACTGGTAACAATGTTTTCAGCTAGAACAATAAGAAAAGAAGAGAAGGTAAAAAAAAAGGTGATAACTCCGTAGGAATTGAGGAATTGAGTATGCAGAATCAGAATAAAGGCTGACTTTCAAAAAAAGGTTGTATTACAATTGCAGGTTTTTGATAAAAGAGACCCTATTCTCATCTACTACTGCTAAACTTCGAGATATTTTCGAATTTTTCAGTCTTTTCTTTTTTTTTTTCGCATTAGTTCAGAACCCTAAAGAATGGTAAACATTCTATGGATAACCCGGAGAGTGAGTTTCTTAAAGACCTAGTTTTATTTTAAGGGTTTTAACTCAATCTTGATGTTTTCATTGTGTACCCTAAAGAAAGTTTAAGAATAGCCCTAACTGTTACCTTTTGAAATAAAATAAGGGGAAGGTCAAAAAGCTATTGTTCTATTGTTATGAAACATTGTCTCAAAGAGTAAGAATAACACAAATTGATGGCAGTTTTTTACGTAGTCCAGTAGTTGTTCAGGTACAATGCAAAATGCTCAAATAAAGAGCTCTTCTAAAGGCAGCGGAATAGATGGTACAGATCGCAATAGCAAAGATGGTGTAGAAAAGAGACCCCTGGAAGATGTAAAGCAAATGATTGACGCTGGAACACCAGATGTTGGCCACAAATCTACTGTTGAAACTAAGCCAAACGTTGGATGGCAAGCCTCTCACAGTAATTTGGCTGCATTACACGAAAAAGAGCAGAAATATGAAATGGAGCACCATCATGCTCGTCATAAACTGCATCGTCAAGTTATTCCGGATTACACGTCTGCCTCGACCGCAATGTTCAGCGATTGTATGTTCAACGCAGCACCAGATAAAGTACGAAGTCTCAGTACGATGAAGTCTTCTGGACTCTCGCCAAAACACCCAATTAACGTAGTCGCCACCTTTAAAGGACCATTCCCGCAGCATAGTGTAGAATCAAAGCCTCTCGATGGTGGATACTCTGCCAAAGACCATTTTCCCTCATTTAAGATGTTGCAAGCCCAGCAGCACCCAGCCCATCGCCATTACAAAGACAACGACAAGTACGGTCTTAAATCACCTTCCCGGTCCTTCGTGAAGGACAAGAAAAGGTTGGTTCACCGGTTTTTGAAATCCATGGAGCCTTCTTCGTCTGGGCAATCTAAGGATTCGTCTACACTGGCGCCGGCTTTCGATCCAATATTGCCCAATGTTATATCTAAGCCTTCCAAGCGACCCACACATCATTCGCATTCATCAGACGGGAGTTCTAGCACGCAGACAGATATATCGTTACAGAGCTTGCTTTACCATGATCTTGAAAGCTCACCAAAGAAACATGTTTCGCCCTCAAGACCGCCCTCTGTAGCTTCCGAATCCTCTCCTGCCGTTGCTAATCCCAATGGGCTTTCGCCAAAAGACGCCTGCAATGCATCGTTTTCGCAGTCGTCCTCATCTTCGTTGTCTTCTTCTTCATCGTCTTCATCATCGACGTCATTCTCACAGTCAGTGGCTGTTGATCCTCTTGAACCTCCTGGAAATATCACATATAGTAGTTCGAATCTTTCGCTAAATTCAGATGAATTAGACTACTATCAGCGTCATATCGGATTGCAGTTACAGCAGACAGAAGCTTTACTAAAGCACAGTTTGAAAGATGAGGTTCTGAAAGATGAAAATGACCTTGTTAAAAACATTGCAAATTTTGACAAGATCGTTAAAGAGCTAAGGGACTTAAGATCCAGGACCATTGGATGGAAAGAGCTTGTTGAAGAGGATTATTTAATGAATTTGAAACAGGATTTTGACAAGGAAAACCCCGAATCATTTGAGGCACGTTTGAGTGATACAATAAATACAAACGTGGCAAAATTACAAGATTTAGAGAAAAGAATGGCTTCTTGCAAAGACAGGTTGGCCTCTAGGAAGGAAGTAATGAGGAAAATGGAAAGTTTATTGTCTTTGGAGAATTCCTTAATGATATCCAAAAAAAATGTAACATTCGCATCTAAATACCGCAACGAGGCCCTTGATATTGTCTTTTTAATTATCATCATCGTCATATGCTATACCTTCAAGCATCTAATATCGCATAAATAAAAAATAGTATTTGTATATCAAAAAATGATCCTGTGATTTTTTCATATGTAACGTATAAATGTAAAAATGTGCTTCTTCTGGTATTTTTAATCAAGTGGAAAGATGAGTGGAAAAAAGGGCAATGAAATAGAAAAGGACAGGCCTGAAAGGGAAGAATACAAGAAGATTGAGTATATTGGACTTCACAGTAACCGTGAAAAATGGCACCAAGTATAGCAACGGTAAAGATAGCCAGGGACATGGTTTTGCCATTACGTATATTTGTCAATAGAAAGCAGATCCTTCAAACCAATGATAAGACTAGCAATAAGTCGAATGCCACTATATTTGAAGCACCATTATTATCAAATAACTCCATAATCTGCTTAAAATCACCAAATACAAGAATATATTTATCGCAACAAGATAAGAAGAATCTTTGTGACGAGATCAAGGAGGACCTGTTATTGATTGTTTACGAACTAGCGTCCCCGGAAATCATCAGTTCCGTACTCAGCAAAATAAGAGTTGGTCATTCTACTGATTTCCAAACCAACGTTCTGCCCAAACTTTTTGCTGGTGCCGATACAGATAATGCGGTAACTTCACACATCCAGTCTGTGACAAGGCTGGCTAAATTCAAATACAAGCTGCACTACAAACATAAGTGGGAACTCGACATATTCATCAACAGCATTAAGAAGATCGCCAATTTAAGGCACTATTTGATGTTTCAAACATTAACATTAAACGGTTTCTCATTAAATGCAGGACCCAAAACGTTATTAGCTAGGAAAATAGAAAAACAGCCCCAGGTACCTAATTTGTTAATAGAAAATGGGGACGCTGATGCCCTGGATACACCGGTGGAAGAGGATATAAAACCTGTAATAGAATTTATGTACAAGCCTGTTATTAATTTAGGTGAAATTATTGATGTACATGTGTTGCATAGGCCTAGAAGACATAAGGTACGTACCCAGTCGAAGCAACCCCAGGAGGAATGAAAAACCGATAACAAAGTGATGGCTTAATATTATAACTTCTATATAACGGATATATTTTATGGTAAATGTACATATTTCAGTAATGGTAATAATGACTTTTCTTTTTATCTTATTTTTATTTTTGTATTTTTTGTCTTCTGCTCTTTGTTTCTGTGCCTCATATATCAAATGAAATATCATCTCTCGAAGAACTGAATCTATTTGAATTTTGATTACCATCAGCAAATGGATTTTCAATGAACGGTTCTGCACTTTCAAAGTCGTTACTTCCCAGTCCATTATTGTCATTAAAGGGGTTCGCCGAAGCATCTTGTAATTCACCGTACTTACCTCTCTTTTGAGTAGTATCATACATTCTGACAATTTTTTCTTGCCCACCCTCTTCAGCCTGTGAAAAGGCAAATCCTCTTTGTTTTTTCATTCTTTGCACTTGCCTCACCTTCCTGATGGCATTTTGAAATTGCTGAACGTGCGGCCTAGAGTCGCTGATATTGTATTTCTGCATTTCTTGAATAACATGATACGTTTCTGGTTCATACATTCTTTTATAGTACTTCCATAGAAAATCTCTTACAAGTGCAAAAATTGGTAAAACGATCAAAGTTAGCCAAAATACACCAGATCCATACGTGTGTTTAACCACACCATAATACTCTCTTGAGATGTTAGCATGAGGAAATATAGAAGCATAAATTGGGAAGAATATTAACCAAAATAAGAGGGAACCAGGAATGGCAATTAAGGTGAATTTCGTCCATTGATTAGTTACCAAAGCAGCCTTTCCCAAAACAATAATGACACTTGTAGTGTAGACAGTTACACCCCAAGACCAATGATCAGCTAGTTCGCCGTGCATATTTAAGGCAAACCCATATCTGTAAATCAATATGGTGCCAATAAATACTATTGCAGAATGGAAAAAGCCATTAATAATCCATCCCCAGAAGATGTAAACAGAGAAAAATTGACCCTTCTGTCCTAATTTGTACAATTGTGGGTACCGCTCAAGTAATCTACTACTAACAAATTGATCAAATACACCAATGACAAAAGGGGGCCAAACAGTGAAGAATAAGTTGTAGAAACTCATTGTCCATGATTCCATAATGGATTGACCTGAAAAGGCATTGGCAAAAACGTACCAAAACTGCGTCATGTATAATGCTGTATTCTTGTAAAAAGAGTACAAAATTGCGACAGAAATTCTTTGATAAGACCAGGAGCCATGGACAAGTAATAGTTTTTTTAAAAATTTAAATTGGCCAACAGCTATATCAGCTGAACGAGCCGCTTGCATACCTTCCATACCACTAATACCGACACCAACATGAGCTGCCTGTATCATACTAACATCGTTGGCACCATCGCCAATGGCTAGCAGTAGTGAAGACGACTTTCTTTTTACCATTTTAACAACCAAGGCTTTCTGTAGTGGAGATACACGGCAACATATAACCGCTTTACAAAGCTTCGCCACAGTTAGCAAATAATCTTCTAATTCTGGTTCCAAGGCAAAGCCTAATGACTTCCCATCAATGACGAGCGCTAAGGTATTCATATCATGTGTTGACAATTGATGCTCGTTTAGAGCGTTAATCTTCTCTAACAAATTTCTCTCAGTATCATCTCTGGTTTCCTCGTTGATGATCAACAAATTCATGTCTTCACTCAATAAACGGCAACTCATACCAATGTTAATAGCAGTTTCCTGTCTGTCACCAGTTAAAACCCAAATTTTAATACCCGCTTCTTGTAATGTGTGGATAGTTTCTGGAACACCGTCCTGTAACTTATCTTCAATAGCAGTTGCACCAATTAATATTAGATTTTTCTCGATTAGATTTGCGGCTTCGTCTAGCTTCTCGGCTCTGTTATCTAATGTTGTGGCAGCCTCATTATAAATGCTATTCCATTCTTCATATTCTCCTTCAGAGATATCTCTCATCGCCAAACACAACGTCCGCAAACCCTCAGATGCATAATCTTCTAAATGTCTCATTGTAGCTTCTACATATTGATTAGCTTCATCATCCAATCTTTCCAGAATGACAGTATCAGCACCTTTACAGAATAACTTTATCGAACCATCCGGAAATCTAAATATAGCGCTCATTCTCTTCCTGGTGGAATTAAATTCACAAATGTTAAGTAGTTGATACTCTTTTTCCTCGCCAGTTTCCTCCAATAAAACAGTTACAGAGTTTGGTTTACGGATGATAAACTTATACCCTAAATCTGCACCACCTTGAACGAGGGCACCTTCATCTGGAGAGGCTGCTTGATATTTAATAGATCCATCGCTTTGAAATTCTGGAATGACAGTATGACAGGTAGCCAGTAATGTTAAGAAGTCATTGATAATAGGTGAATCCTCATCAGAGGGATCATTTAACTTTTTCTTCAAATCGTCAAATTTTCTATAACCAACTTCAATCCCATCTTCAACAGTGGCCGTTTTATCTTCAGGTATTTTATCAATATAGCAATGGCCTGCAATAGAGCAGGATTTAAATTCCATAATATTTCTTGTTAAAGTTCCTGTCTTGTCACTGAATATATATTCTATTTGACCAAGTTCTTCAACCAAAGAGGATGTACGAACCACAGTTGGGGTATCAGTTTTTTCGTAGTACAAATCTAGATCTGAACCTATCATAAAAGCCTGATAATATTTGATTAATTCAACGGTGACAAATAGAGAAATAGGAACTAGATTCGAAAATAGAATCCAAAATGTTAAAAAGTCTTTGAAGAATAAGCCAGCCTTGTTGGTACCCTCCAGGTAAAGGTACGATAAATGTTTGGCATCTGCAGTAGACATAATAACATTACCAATTGAAGAAATTAAAATTAGCACGATTAAAACTGTGAACAATGCAATAATCTGTCTGTTGATAATTTTCTCAACCGCGGTTCTTTTAATTGGGGTTGCAGTAGCATTACGCATTAACTTAGTTTCATGACCAGTGAAGATAACTAAACCAAATATCCATGCAGTATTTCTTAAAGTTGCACCTCTTAAAATCATTTGGTCAGGAGATAACGGTATTTGACGATCATTTAAAGTCATTGTACCTTCATAAGTATACAAGCTAGAGTTCGGCTGTTCGGAAACAACTTTTCCGTTCATGTTCTTCAAAGTTTTAACGTCTATAAATTTGGCAGTTTCTACTCTCGACTGTTTGATTTTCAAATTTGTTTCACCATCCAAGTTGGCAGTTTCAATGTAGCAAAGACCCTCCGGTTCCGAAGATGACAAAATTATGGTATCAGCAGGAATAGGTTCCTCTGATTTTACTCTAATTATGTCACCTACACGAATATCAATCCATCGTTTCTCAACAAAGTCATCATGTGCTTCTGAAAATATTTCTGCTGTCGAATTATTTAATTCTTTATCAGAATTAGCTCTCTTGATATCTTCGATACATTCCTTCATGGCAGAAACAATCAAAACCACTAATAAAGTACCAATTGTGGTGTATCTATTAGTTGGCGAGACGTGAGGCACCTGTTGAATGGCAGATGTACATAAAAAAAACAGATTAGCGTATTTGGAAAATTCTTGGAACAAAAATTTAGGCAGAAAGGTCGCAAAATTATACTTGGTGGTAGATATATGGTTGTCACTATAACCGAAGGAGGAATTAGCGAGAGAATCGTTGATGTGGATGACTCTTGGTTCACCATTGCCCTCTGCGTCGCCAACGTTCTTTCTTAAAATGTACCGGTTGAAAAGAATTTTAATGTTGAACTTATTCCTCGAGTCTAGATAATTATCGTCTAATTCGTTATTAGTCACCGCATTGTAATGATTCATTTCGAAACTTTCGGGCCCTTTCTTCCGTTTGAACGTAAAGGCATTTTTGAGACCATTACCAAACCTAGCAAATAAACCGGGAGGCTTGACTGCTCGTAGGGATTGTGGTTGATATGCATCTGAGTCGAATCTATTGGCATTCCAAGACGTTTGGTCGTCATGGTTATTGCTCATAAATGGATTTTCATGGACATCATTTTCAATGTTATCATCATCAGCGTCTAAGTCGATAGTCTCTTCGGGAAGTACATGACTTGGTGGTATATAATTCGCGTTCGCATGTGAGTTGGTGACCTTTGAACGGGATCCAGAATGAGAAGTCGTGTCGTCTAAGAAGTCAATATCGAAAAGCGTGTCGTCCTCCCCAGGTTTCCTCTTTGGGGGGGTTTCTCTGTCGTCATTCATGGTAAAATCAGGGAATGAAAGAACCTACCAGTAAATTATTGCTTGGCGCTAACCTCTATTTGGCGTTACTGGCTTCTTGTTGCACTATTCCCCTTAGAATTGCCAACAATTGTTGATTATATGTTTCTTCAACTTAGTGGCATTAAACAGATTTGGGTTTTCTGGCAAAAAAAGCCAATCACGTGATCAGGAAGATTTCAGTGATTTACGCTTCAAATAACCTTTACCTCAATAATCCCGTAATAGTAAGCTTCTAATAGTAAGCTTCTAATTTGCAATGTTATTAGCCCAACAGCTACTAAAGGTATTATTTTTTTTTTTTTTGATAAGAAATTTAAGTGTTACAGAATTGGCCATCTTACAAAAATAATAGTCTTTATGTATTTTTATATATGTAAAAGAATTGAAATATTTTATAACTGGTTGTTATTATGGTACAGTGCGCTGCCCAATCCACGTGGAAAAATCCTGTTCATTCAATAATAGAAACTGAAATCATGTAATGTTGCGTAGTATAGTGCGTGAGCTTATTGTGCCACTTCTTGCTCAGCATTTTGAACTTCGTGTTCCTCCTCGTATTCGATTTCGACTTTAGGACGTTTAGTTTTGGCACTAGTTCCCTTCTTACGTCTCTTGGCTGAATTCTTATTTTCTTCATCACTATCGCTGTCGCTCTCGCTTTCACTGTCGCTTTCGCTTTCACTGGCGCTGGAAGCTTCTCTGTCAGAGTCAGCTAACCACTTTTCTAAGTCATCCACGTCAACGTATTCACCTTCGCCATCATCTGCAACGTATTCAACTTCCCCATCATCACTTTCCTCTTCTTCATCCCAGTCTTCTTCCTCGTCCTGAGAATTCTCCTCTTCCATTTGACCCATTATCTTCTTCCAGACCTTTTCGTCAACATTTAATGGTTTATCACCGTAAGCACCACTCTTTAATCTGTCCATCAATTCTTTTTCGATGGCTTTTTCAATCTTGGCAGCTACCAATGCCTTTCTCTCCCTGTTTTGTTCTCTTCTTTTGACCTTTGGTGCTACACCAACGTAGTGTCTCTCCTCCTCCCTTAATGCTAAACGTCTCTCTGTTATCATGACCTGCGTCAATTTTGTAAATCTCTGTTTACACTTATGACGGAAAAACTTGCTCCAATGTAGTAGGTGTTCGTCGATCTGTTGTAAAGCCTTCGTGTAATTTTTGGATAGTTTGATTCTTTCCCATAACTTGGCAGGAGTGTGCGCTCTTTCAGGCGTCTTCATATACAAGTACAGTTTCCCATTGTCACACTTCACTGTTGCATACTTGGAGTTGGCAAGTGGGCATGATTGCCTTGTACACAACCCAGTGACGTTATACTCATTTCTGCAAAAATTTTGACCATTAGGTGCCTTAATTCTATGAGAGCAGAAACTTTGATTAATCACTTGCCAAACAATTTCGTCGGACATATCCTCGTTGTATTCTAACCGTTGTAGTTATGTACTGAAGAGAACACTGTCAAAAGAAAGAACTAAGCAATGCAATATCTGCCTCTATACCAATCACTTTTTCATTTTTTTTCAAAAGCTCATCGGAAAATTTTTCAAAAAAAAAAAAAAAAAAAAAAAAAAAAAAAAAAAAGGTTTATTACCCTACTGCATTTTGATAATCTGAACATAATGAGCTAATGAAAGCAATTCTCATTTAAAAACAAGTATTCTCTCTTATTGAAGTATGCATTATCTATCATTATAAATTCTTTTATTCTGTTCGAGTCCATGTTTTTAAAAAAAAAAAAACATGTATGTATGCTCCATCTATATATGCTCCATCTGTATATTTTATATGCAAAGTTTTTTACAAGAGGAATTTGGGAACTGGAGGAAAGTGGCACAATACCTCATGTGGATAGTTCATTAATCTCTTCTTGTGTTAATGTGCTAATATAAACACACTTACTCAGCAATTCGTGGTTAACTTTGAAAGTGTAAAACTTGGACCATTGAACCCTTTGAATGAAATTCTTGACTATTTGAACGTTCGTATCGAATTTATTGTAATTCACTACTTTATCTTCTAAGATCCAGTCTTTCTTCTCTGCGTTTGCTGATAGGTCCGAAAGATATACGACGATGAAAGGGACGCAACCCACCAGTGGATTCACAGAGTTAAGTAGATTTCTTATTGTAGAATAATTCCTGTCTAGCGAGGGAATCTTCTTTAGCTCTTCCCAAGTCAGTAAGTCGCCTGGTTCAATCAGACGCCATGCATCAGTGAATTTTTGAACAACTGAAGAACTTAAGGCTAGAATGATTTCCATCAATGTGTTAAAGTTCTGAAATGTCCTGCAGTGGTCTGCAACGTGTATAAACCTTTGAATGACATTTCTTTTCATTTTGCTGCTCTTGGTAAGAAGTATTTCTGATATAATCCAATCCACAGTTAAGTTAAATCTGGATATAGCTAAATCAATGCCAGATAAGGTCTCGTTCCTTACTAGTAGTTGCAACCAACTTATAACTTGTGGGCCTTCATGCTTCATCTTTAAATCTAATAAATCTTTCCAGTCTATTTCTCCTAAAATTTCCTTCTCTATCAAGGTCATTTGTTGCGCTACAGACAGGGAATCGTACATTAGTATAAATGGAACGTGACTTTCATTATTAGAAATCATTAATCTTGAGTCGTGAATCCTGTATTGACCGATTAATTCCTGGATTTGCGCCGCTTGCACAGCAACATCAACATTAGCTGACACGTCTATTTTTTCAGGAGAGGAGGAAGTAAAGCCTTCCTTCTCGGATTGATCTGGAGTAAAGGGGATATTCATTATAGTTTGTCTCCTTCTTTCTATTAATAACGATTTTCTTTTTTCTGCGGGGCTATTTTGGAATGACGGCAAGTTGTTAAGGTTTAGCATTTCCACTTCATCTGCTAACTTGCTCGTTTTAATTCCAATAGCGTCACTACTCTTGGTGTTCTCTGGTTTTTCGGGAATTTTCTCGTATGTACCTTCCAGTTTCATTAATGCCACGGTTATTGGATCGTCATTAATTGAATCATCGAGCATATTAGCAATTTCATTTAAATTTTTCTTATTCAAGGAGCCTGTAAAAGCCGACTCAGAGTTTGCTCTCCGTGTGTTCCGGGCACTAGATGTGTCATTAATGTCGATATCGTCCATTGTCAATACACTTCCTGATATGTTACTATTAGTTTCACTCTCGTTCTTCAGAAATTTACTTTTCAGCTCTTCAACGTTTTTCATTGGAGAAGCAACGTCAATGCTACCGTCATCTGGTGAAAAAAAATACTTGTTGTTTTTCGCATGGGTACTTGGACTTTCTAGGTCATTATTGGAATCGCTTAAATCAATTGTTTTTAACTCATGCAATGAAGAAGTGTTTGAGATTATATCTTGATTACCCCTTTGATATTCTTCTCTTAAATTTATTATCCTTTGGTGTGGCACTGGTGAATTCCTGGACGTTTCGAAAGTTTCAACAGTGCTACCAGTGGTAATCGAATTCAAATCACTTACAACAGATTCTATTGTGGGTGCTATGGATAATCTGATTCTATTGGTTTCACTCACGCTGGTCCCGTTGGGAAATTCTCTCTGTGGATTTTGAGTTTGTTTTATAGGACTATTCTGAGCAGATTCAAAAAGCTTGCTCGTTGAGATACTGATAACGGTGGACGATGTATCAGAGTACAACGCGCTTTTTTTATTATATTCCAGGTTGAGAGGTTCTATTTCACTTATTTCCTCTATAACTGAGTTTGACTTGTTTTGCTCAGGATCTACTATGGATAACTCTTTGGTTGGTGTTATGGCAATGCTTTGAACTCTTGAAATGCTGATCCTTCCACTAGCCGGTCTTACAACTGCTTGTTTGATCTTGTGATTGCAAGATGAATGTTTTTTTCTTGTAGTTATATCATAATTATTGGCTTCTGATGATGCATCGAGTGAGTTGTCCAGCTTTTTTGTGCTCTCATATTCTGATTCCTGATTTTCTTTGTTATCATAATTCTTTTCAAGGCCATCTATAGTACTCTTTTTCTCATCTAAAGACTTGGTATCTTCAAATGTAAACTCTCTTAGATTTAAAAACCCAGTTTTTGTTTTTAGAGTTGGACTATCTGTATTATTCACGATGTTTCTGACTTTTCTTGACTTTTTCGTTACAGTATCTCTAGGTGGAGAGCTGGATGACAACTCGGAATCGTATGAGTATGTTATTGATTCTGTGTCTTCCCTACTATCGTTTAAGGGAGACGATTCTTTAAGATCAGGTAGAACATTTTTCAGAGGCGAAGAAGTCATGCTTTTTTGGGATTGGGAATGATTTTTCCTCCTTGGTGTCATATTTGTAATCGCTTCTGAGTTGGTTTTATCAGTTTCATGGAATAACAATCTTTGAGGTCCATTCTCGTCTGTACGTGAAGAACTATTATCTTTATCAAAGAGCCTCATACTTTCTGCTGAGTAGCTACCGTGCATTTTATTGTAATATGCTGTCGTGAGACTTTTTACTTTCCTTCGTTGCAGTGCATCATACGAGGGTGATGGCTGCATATTCGATTCATTGTTCTGCAGTTGCTTGTTTAAAGTATTAGTTAAAGAGATGACTGACTGAGCAATTGAACTTACGGTTTGATACAGATCCAAATTGTCCATAGCGCTAAAATTATCATTACTCGGTTTAAAGCTATTTTGTTGTAAAATCTTTATATCATGTATGTGTTCCCGACGTTCACAATCAACATTAACTGTAGGACCTCGGTTGTTATTCGAATGTGTTTGAACTTTTTCTATCAGCTGGTTTTGTAAATGCAGTAGGGACTCCACTTCATCTATGGTTCTTGCACTTAGGATGTCAAATTTAGAAGAATCAGAGTTAAGAAACTCTTCCTCTTCTTCCTTGGAAGATTTTCTATTGAGAGATGATATTGATACAACGTATTTGACAAACGCATCCATTTCAGGTTTCTGGTTTGCTGGTTTAATAGCACTCATAAATTTTTTATCATTACTGCTATCATGGCGATTATGGTTTTTCATCCACTTAGCTAAAAGACCAATAGCGCTGCGATGTAACACAGACATTGAAGATGTATTAGATCTACTATTACTGTTGCTATTGTTATCTAGAGATGATGTCGTCGATGTACCTTGAAGCGTTCCGCTTTGTTCATTTAAATCTTCAGGAATATATAAGGAATTCAGAATAAATTCAACTTTTTTAGCCGGTGTTGGAGGCATTATTTTATCGACTGCATATGATGACGGGTAGTCTACGCCTTTCATTAGTGTGGATACTAGAGTGACTTTTGACAAGTGGCTGATCTTTTGTTTATTATCTGACATGTCCTCGCTTTCATTATCAACTGAAGGTTCTTTCGCTATTCGGTGCTTCGAGTAAACATTTGATGTATTATCGGGAAATAAAAGCATAGAAGGGCTTCTCTGGTTTTTGGAAGAATTTGAAGACTGTAGCTTCTCCGGCAGTCTAAATACATCAGAAGTTTTATATAATGATAAAACGCTTTGGTTACGAAAATCAGGACTGGCAAAACTTTGCCTGGCATAAATGCTCAGTCGGCTTCCTCTTTTGTGTAGGCTTTCTAGTTGCGTGAAATCCTTTAACGAATAATGCAGCCATGCATCAAAGTCTAATTTATCAGGTTCATTTAGTTCAATATTCTCCCAAACCAACTTAGAACAATGCACCCAGTTTTTTTTCAGATTGATTATACAGCTGGAAATTATTTTTGGGTACTGTTCAATGTGTTTGTCGTTTAGAAACTCGATCAACCGAAGTCTTAATGTTATGTTCGGTAAAAAATCTTGCACAAAATAATTCAGTATGGAATGCCTCAACAACACAAACGTCCTCACGAGGGCAACTTCACCAATTCGCCTTCTCTTGGCTTTTGCAGCATTTGTTGTGATCTCCCTAATACACCATCGAAATCTATAGATGAGTAAGTCGTGTAAGTCTTGAGGCGTTATAAAATTCCTATAAATAAGGAAAAAATCTGCAGATGCGTTGTAGTCTACACCTTCCAAAGGGGAAGAAAGGTGTACAATTAACGCGGGCAGGTCTGCACTATTCACTGGTTTGGATAAACAATCGCTTTCATAGCTAATAACATTTGAGGATGGAGTCGGGTAGTAATCTTTCTGGCTAAATATTTCCATGGTTCAGGGTAGCGAATCTTTGAATGGCTAGAGGCTATGTAAAGCAAACAAAAAGGTTCGCGTAAATCAACGAGCGAATAACACGAGTACGGTTGGGGTGGGCTAAAGGGTTCAAGAAATTATCAGTTTCTGTTTACAGTTTTTTTTTTCATTGTTGATAAAAAGATCAAGAATTTCATTATTCGCGAAAATCAAAATGCAGAAAGGAAAAAATAGAAGGGTAATAAAACAGCATCGGATCGCAAAGATGAGTAAGGAGAACAGCCTGGCTAACAATTAAAGAGTGTTTATCGAAATTCATTATATAGTGGTTTATATAGACCACTTCTTCTGCTGGTTGATATAGAAATTTTATTTAATTCTTGTTTCTTACTTATGTACTTACTACGATGATCTTAATTCATGCTTCTTGCTTGTCGGCAATGTCCCAAGTGGAAAACCAGTTTAAGTAGCGGAAGTTACTACTTGGTCCCTCCATACCAAATGATATTGGGGAGAAGTACCAGAAGCAACCAATTACAAGTGCCATGAATCCGGCGTATAGGACGAACCGCATGATACGGCCGCACTTAGATCTGGACCATTTTTGCAAACCGGCGTCGAAACAGTACGCCAAAATGATCAGTGCAAAATACAAGGCAGGCAAGTAATGATGAACGTAGGTGACTCTAGACATGATAACGAATGGCATGTAGTGTAGGCCCCAAGCTAGTAGTGGGTAGAACCCGCCCATTAAGAAAACGTTCCAGTTAGATGGATTTCTTAGGTCCACATATTGTCTTTGCCATCTGATCAGTAAGATAACGACCGTGGCCATGAATGCGAGGACGGCAACACTAGAAGCCCACGTGGAAGCTGGGGTACCCAATAGGAAGTATTTTGGATTATCATCACCCCAGCCACATAGTCTCAAACCCACATTCAAAGTTGGCCATTGCCATGCTGAGGAAGCTAAGTAATCAAATTTGTCTGGATCTGGCACCAAAGCGTTATTAGTGGCCATCATGGCTAGATTTAAATGAATGAAGTCTTTTAAGAAGTTGGTCTTTGGGTATTGAAAATCTTCGGGTCTTGGTGGCAACCTTTCATTTTCGTGGGTCTCGATGTTCCACCAGGTCCTCTTGTCCCTCTTGAATGGGTTTTTCATGCAGACAACCTCTTGTTGTCTGAAACCCCATTCGGGCAAACTGTTACCGGTTTGAGCCAAGTAACAGCCCATCTCCAAGTTCTTGATACGGAAAGAGGTGGTCAATGTGTGCAACTTCTCAGGGTCTTCATCTCCTCTTTGGTCCATGATCTCAATAACCCAATTGTCTTTGTTGTCACCAACAACATTGTCACCGTAACCAGAAACCTCCCATTGTGTCTTTGACACTGGTGCAGCAACTGGGTGGGTGTGCAAGTTTCTGCCCGTGCTTTTGTGTACCAATCTATAGGAGGTACCTGGCTTCAAATACTCGATGTCAGTTTCGTTTTCTGACCATGATGGTAAGCCTCTTTCTCTGTTGAAAAACCATTCGTTGTTAGCATCTTTGTAACCATAACAGGTTACTTGTTGTTGGTTGGACCCATCTGGATAAGTTTGTATATGTGAGTGCAATAGAGATCCTCCAAGAGCTTGGTTTTTGATGGAAACAACGGAGGAACCTAGAGCAATGTCACGGGGACCTTGTCCGACGTCAGAACCCACTAATCTTGCTTGGAAAAGAGATGGCATGTTAGCATCACCTGTACCAGAATGCGATAATAGGTCAAAATGTATTTTGAAGCACAATAGGAAAATGCAGAAGGGGACGATAATAAGACCAAATATTCTTGCCAACCAGTGGTTAATATAGGTTTTCCATGACATGGATTTATCTGCCAAAAAGGTCCATAAGTCAATCACAGTATAGATACCGACCATAGTGATGATAAATAGACCCACCATTTTGACGGAAATAGTGCAACCCAAAGAAATACCAGTGATCAACAGCCATTTCCACCACTTTCTAGAGAACGGCTTGGACCTCTGGTTGTGGAACATAACAAAACTAAAGAACGATGCGACAGTGAAGAAAAGTAGCATGGAGTCCAAAAGAATGAACCTGCCCAAAGTGCTATACGAGTTTTCAAACAAAACCAACACGGTCATCAGCCAAACTGTTGGTAAAGAAAATCCAATAGCTTTGGCAGTGAAGTAG
>OBMA010000139.1_pt1 | contig 36515 bp, 31 predicted proteins | sample 1539141 | NCBI WGS metagenome assembly OBMA01 (sample SAMEA3991484, study PRJEB22521) | metagenome | biome: anthropogenic terrestrial biome; feature: sewage plant; material: raw primary sludge | place: Sweden | collected 2012-09-26
ATTCAGTATTGAATCTGAAAACAACTCAGAATATTGATAGAATATGTTACAATTATAATTAAAATATGACAACAAACACCCTTCTATTACTGATTCTTTCAATAGTTATAGCTGCTGTTTTGTCGTATTTTCAATACCTATATAAAGCCAAAAGCCAATCTAAAGTGTATTGGCTTTTGGCTTTTTTGCGTTTTGCTTCGATTTTTGGTCTTCTATTGTTGTTGATAAATCCTATCATCAGTAGAACAGAATTAGAAATTATCAAAACACCATTGCCAATCGTTGTCGATAATTCTAGCTCAATTTCTTTTTTGAAAGCTAATGCACAAGCCGAAAAAGTGTATGAAGCATTGGTTTCCAATAAAGACTTACAAAATAAATTTGAGGTACAACCCTTTTTGTTTGATGCAACGTTGCAACCATCAGATACCTTTAATTTTAAAGGAAAACAAACACAGTTGGATGTTGTAGCTAAAGATTTGAAGAATTTGAATAAAAATCTTCGTTACCCCACAGTGTTGCTTACAGATGGAAACCAAACCTCTGGAGACGACTATGTTTATAGTTTTGATTCAGAAAACAGCGTTTTTCCTGTCGTTCTGGGGGATACCACTGCTGTTTTTGATTTAAAAATCAGCCAGTTGAATGTCAATAAATATGCATTTTACAAGAATAAATTCCCAGTAGAAGTTTTTGTTCAATATTCTGGAAAGCGTTTGAGTACGGCTAATTTTTCAATTTCAGAAGGAAAAAACACGATTTTAAAACAAGCGGTAAGTTTTACTGCTGGGCAAAGAACCGCGACAGTTACCGTTTTTCTACCTGCAGATAAAATTGGCTTGCATTTATTCAAAGCCAACATCACTGCTGGTGTAAAAGAAAAAAACAATTACAATAACACCAAGAATTTTGCTGTTGAAGTATTGGACCAAAAAACAACTGTTGGATTGGTTTCGGCAATTAATCATCCTGATTTAAGTGCTTTTAAACGCGCTATTGAAACTAATGCACAACGTAAAGTAAGTATTGTTAAGCCACAAGAAATCAAATCATTGTCGGATTATAATGTTTTGATTTTATACCAACCCAATACAAGTTTCAAATCTATTTTTGATGGTGCTAAAGCCGCTGGTATTAATACATTAGTTGTTACAGGAATGACGACAGATTTTAATTTTTTGAATCAACAACAAAATGATTTGGATTTTAAAGTCACCAATCAGAAAGAAGATTTCTTACCGTCATTCAATACAAAATTCAATTTGTTTGCATTGGAAAATATAGGTTTTGAAAGTTTTCCTCCCTTGGCACATCCTTTTGGTACCATTACCGCGAAAGAGAATGTTACGGTTTTACTTTCTTCCAAAATACGAAGTATAGATACAGGTTTGCCTTTGTTAGCATTTACTGAAGCAGGAGGTAAACGAGCTGCGTATTTGTTAGGAGAAAATAGCTGGAAATGGCGATTACAATCTCACGTGGACCAACAATCATTTGAAAAGTATGATGTTTTTATCGATAAAACCATTCAGTTTTTAGCTTCAAATAGTTCTAAAAAAGCGTTGGTGGTTACCCACGAAAATTTTTATAATTCTGGAGAAGCTATTGCAATCACTGCGCAGTTTTTTAATAAAAACTATGAGTTTGATGATAATGCGCGACTAACTATTTCTGTTACAAACGTAAAAAATAAGCAAACCAAAAATTATGATTTGCTTAAAGGAACCAATGCTTATCAAGTCAATTTAGATGGACTTTCCGCTGGAAGTTATACCTTTACTGTAAAAGAATTGAATACCAAAACTAGTTATTCAGGGCGTTTTGAAATTCTAGATTTTGACATCGAAAAACAATTTGTTGCTCCTGATTACACCAAATTATCCCAATTGGCCGAGCAAACGAAAGGGAAAGTATTTCTTCCTTCACAAGTTGAACAATTGATACAACAATTGCTTGCAGATGAATCGTACAAAGCGATTGAAAAAGAAAATGTCATCAAATCACCTTTGATTGATTGGATTTGGCTTTTAATTTTGATTGCAATTTGTTTAACAACAGAATGGTTTGTGCGTAAATATCACGGGCTATTATAGTTTTAAATGGACTTTTTAAATGTAACAGATGGACTTTAGGCTAAAAGTATTTTATACCGTAGCAATTCGACTTAATTTTACTAAGGCGGCTGCGGAATTGTATATCAGTCAGCCAGCCGTTTCAAAACACATTCAAGAACTAGAAGAGACTTATAAAACGAAGCTTTTTGAAAGAAATGGTTCTAAAATTGCCTTAACTCCAGCTGGACATCTTTTGTTGCAACATACCAAATCTATTTTTGATATTTATCGTGAGATTGAATTTGATATGAGCTCTTTTGTTACGAAACGCCAAGGATTATTGAGACTTGGAGCAAGCACAACACTTTCGCAATATGTTATTTCTCCAATTTTGGCACAATTTCACAAAAAAGAAAAAGGAATAAGTATTCATTTGATCAATGGCAATACAGAGCAAATTGAAAATGCTTTACTCAACAAGGAAATTGAAGTTGGAGTAGTAGAAGGGCAGTCTAAAAATCAGTCGATTAAATATGTTCCTTTTTTGAAAGATGAATTGGTATTGGTTTGTAGAGCCAATCATCCTTTGGCACAAACTAATGAAATCGCTATTGCGACCTTAAAAACACTTCGTTTGGTAACTCGTGAAAGAGGTTCTGGAACACTTGAAGTTATTGAATATGCCCTAAAACAACGAAATGTCAAATTATCCGATTTGCAAATCGAGATGCAATTAGGTAGTACAGAAAGTATTAAGTCTTATTTATTGCATTCGGATTGTTTTGCATTTATATCGATTCACGCTGTTTCTAAAGAATTGAAAAACAAAGAATTAATTGTTTTGGATGTAGAAGATTTAATTATCGAACGATTTTTCTATAGCATCACTTTAGTTGGAAAATCAGATACTTTATCGGAATTGTTTATTCAGAATATTTCAGACTATTATAACTTGTCGTTATAGTCAATTGTATTTTGGTATTGGCTTTTTAAATGCATTCGTCAGACCTTTGTAAAGTAATTTTAAACTACTTTACGATGGATACTACATCAAAACATAGCGCTGTTGCACCCACACACTTTTTGAATCTCTCTAGAACGAATCAACAAATTCTTTTTGTTCTACTCTTAATAGTTTGTTTAACTTTTTCTGTATCACCACCCATTGCATTACTTCTGGGGTTATTAATAGCGAATCTTTCAGGGCATCCTTTTTTGCATTTAAATCACAAAGCGACTTCAGTTTTATTGCAATTATCCGTTATCGGACTAGGTTTTGGAATGAACTTACACAGTGCTATAGCAGCTGGAAAAGAAGGATTAGTTTTTACTATTGTTTCTATTTTTTCTACTTTATTTCTAGGTATTTTTTTAGGTAAATGGCTCGGAATTGACAAAAAAATAGCACATTTAATTTCTTGTGGTACAGCAATCTGTGGGGGAAGCGCCATCGCAGCCATAGCACCAGTAGTGGAGTCTAAAGAAAATCAGACTTCAGTAGCTCTGGGAGTTATTTTTATTTTAAACTCTGTGGCTTTGTTTTTGTTTCCTGTTATTGGACATTGGTTACAATTGTCACAAAATGAATTTGGATTATGGTGTGCTATTGCTATACACGATACGAGTTCTGTTGTTGGTGCTGCTAATAAATTTGGAGCAGAAGCACTGCAAGTTGCAACTACAGTAAAATTAGCTAGAGCTTTGTGGATAATTCCCATTGCTATTGGTTCTTCTTACTTATTCAAAAATGGAAAAAAGAAAGTCACTATTCCATATTTTATCTTCTTATTTATCTTGGCTTTGGTGGTAAATACTTATGTTCCAGCCGTTACAACAGTAGCTCCATTTTTGGTTTCGGTATCAAAAGTTGGTTTAACTATAACTCTTTTTTTAATAGGAGCGGGGCTTAACTTTACAAGTCTAAAGCAAGTAGGAATTAAACCTTTATTGCAAGGGATTCTATTATGGGGTTTTATCGCTGGATTGGCTTTGTTGGTAATTATGAATTATGCTCATTAATATTCTTATTCCATTCATAACGTTCCAAATAAGAATTTTTCTTTCGATTGAGATAATAAATTTTTAATCGAAAATAGTCGTAAAACAAAGCGATGAACAAAAATAAGCATCCCAAGAAAAGGGTTTTTAATGCTATGATTTGGTACAACAAGCCACCCACAAAACAACCCAAGAAAAATAAAGTGATAATGGATACTCTCAGAAAAATGTTTCTTTTGAGTTTTTTCTTTTCTTCAATTTGGGTGTAAAAAAACAATTGAGACAATTCTATACCCAAATCTGTAAACAAACCCGTTAGATGTGTTGTTCTTACGGTTGATTGCGAAATGCGAGTTACTAAGGCATTTTGAAGTCCCATTGCAAAAAGCAACGTAAAGGCAATTATTTTCCCCTGAAGGTTTGTAGCATCAGCTGAGGCTCCGAATAATCCAATAATAAATAATAAAAAAATTTCTATCGATAACGGAATGACGTGTGAGAATTCGGGTTTTGTTTTGGTGACTAATTCTACAATAAAATTTGAAGTAAAAGCTCCTAATAGAAAGAAAAGAATGAATACAAAAAAAGCAAATGCTGCCAAGTATTGATGTTCCATTATTTGCTCAGAAAAGTAGGCGAAATGTCCTGTTACATTTGTGGTGAGTACTTGAATCTCGAGTATTCCAGTTACATTTACAACTCCAGCCACAAAAGATAGTAGGGTTGCTATTCGTAAATTATGACTGAATGTTCTACTTTTTCCTTGGTGGCGAAACATAGTTTGATTTTTATCAAATTTACAATAAACCCTTCAGAAATCATTCTTTTTGATATTGCTTATTTTTTAATATTTCTGAGCAAGTTTGATAGTAAGCAATGGTTTCATTGATGAGTTTTTGGTTTGGATTTTTTAATATAATTTCATCATAATGCGATTCATAAACCTTCGGAACATTTGAATTCAGAATCATTTTTAATTCGAATTGTTTTACTTTTTGTTTAGGAGACAAAATAGTTAATACTTGCTCTTTTATTAAGCCTAAGTCTTGATAAGTTGCAATAAAAGCTCTTGGTTGATAGTTAGGTTGTAGTACGTTTTGTCCATAAAATTTACTTTTATAATCAAAATGTAACAATCCGAAAACGGTAGGCATAATGTCAATTTGAGACATCAGTTGGGTGTATTTTACAGCTTTTGGTTTACTCGGATTGTAAATAAAAGCTGGAATTCTGTATTTGTCTAACGGAAGTTCAATTTTTCCAGCGCTTGAAGCACAATGGTCGGATACAATTACAAAAATGGTGTTGGTAAACCAAGGCTGTTTTTTTGCCATTGCAAAAAATTGTCGCAAGGCATAATCCGTATATTTTACGCCGCCTTCACGAGATTTAGCATCTCCTGGAATATCAATCTTGTTATTCGGATAGGTAAAAGGCCTGTGGTTACTAACAGTCATCCAATGTGAAAAGAAGGGTTTGCCAGTTTTGGCATCAGCATTCATAGTTTGAATCGCTTTTTTGGCCATATCCTCATCGCAAACGCCCCACACATTGGCGAAGCTAATTTCACTTTGAGTAAATGTTTTTTTATCAATAATGTTATAACCATTTCCTCCAAAAAAAGATTCCATATTATCAAAGAAAGCGTCTCCGCCATACAAATAATTTACTTTGTATCCTTTCTTTTTAAAAACAGAAGCTGTAGTAAACTTATTTTTATTGTCTTCTCTTTTTACCACACTTTCACCAGCTGTTGGTGGCAAACAAAGTGTCAAAGCCTCTAAGCCTCTTACGGTTCTATTCCCAACGGCATACAAATTGGTAAATTCTAAGCTTTTGTCAGCCAAGCTATCCAAGAATGGGGTGATATTCTTTTCATTGCCGTATCGTTTCATAAAATCTGCGCTTAGGCTTTCAATAGTAATAAGCACCACATTTTTTTTAATTTCTAAACTATCAGAAGTAATAGTTCTCTGAGTAGTTGTTCCTTTAATTCCTGGTAGTAAATTGTTTAACAGAGTATATGCTTCGTTATTTGGCAATGTTTTGTAAAACTTAAAATAATCCAATTCGCTGTTCATAAATGCCAAATAGAACTTATAAATTCCGTTAGATTGTAGTTCATTGGTAAAAATATTGGTCGAATTTTCTTTTTTAGCCAAAGAAGGAATTGCCCAAAAGGAAAGAGCAAATACACTCAAGAAAACTAGAGATAAATTTATTTTTTCTTTGAAAGTTGGTAGGTCACTCAAATAGCTTTTCGTTCTTTTAACAATAAAAAAAGTAATGATTCCAACCACTAGAAACAAGGCGGAAAAAATAGGAATCACAGGATAAGATTCCATAATGTTGCCAATTACTTCATTGGTGTAGATTAAATAATTGACTGCAATGAAGTTGTACTTTACTCCAAATTCATTCCAAAAAAAGTATTCACTAATGCCGTTTTGTAAAAGTAGCAAAACATACAAAAAGATAACAAAACTAAACATCCACAAGCGTAAACGCTCACGGTATTGAGGTAAAAATAAAAACAAACCAAAGAATACGGTCTTAATTCCAACAAAGGCAATTCCAATTTTAGGTAAAGCGCCACCGTATTCATCCAAAATAGTATTTCCTAACGTTACATAACCCAATAAAGAGAGAAGTAATCCAAAAATGATATAACCGTAAGGCTTGTTGTATTTTGAATTGGAGAGGAAAATTAAGTAAAGCCAAAGAAATCCACTGGCTATAGTAAATACAAACACATCTGAACAAAGTCCTAGTCCATAAATTTTAATTCCTTCTAGAAAAGTAAAAGAACTTTGTGTAATGGGATGAACCATCAAAACAGTTCTCAACACAAAACTAATACTAAGATAAAAAAGGGATAGGTAGTAAAACGGGGAAAATTTTTTTAAAAATGGCATTCTTTATTTTTTTATTCAAAATTATACTTGTCTTGCTGCAATTGGTTTAAGATTCATTTAAGATTGACTTAAGATTTGCTTAAAGTAAACTAAAATTAAGATTCCCTTAAAATAAGTAACAACAAGTTGAGTTTGACTTTAAATACAATACTTTTACTTTATGAATTTAACAAATGTTTATATGAAGAATGCGATGCTACTTTTATTTCTTTTTTTGACCGCAAGTGGTTTTTCTCAAAACTGGAGAACCAATTTTGATGAAGCAAAAGCAGAAGCTACTAAAGAGGACAAAAATATCGTTTTGGTATTTTCTGGTTCTGATTGGTGTGCGCCTTGTATGAAGTTAGATAATGTAGTGTGGAAATCAGAAGCCTTCAAACAAGAAGCAGAAAAGAATTGGGTCATTTATAAAGCCGATTTTCCAAAGAAAAAAGCCAATCAACTGGCACCCGATTTAACCGCTTCTAATCAAAAATTAGCCGAAAAATACAATCGTGGCGGAAGTTTTCCTTTGGTTGTATTGCTTGATAAAACTGGAAAAGTTTTAGGAATGACGGGTTTTAAAAATGTTCCTGCCAATGATTATATACAATTAATTCATTCGTTAGAGAAAAAATGAGAAACGTAACTCTTATATTCCTGTTGACATCCATTTTCGCTTTTGGGCAAGTGACTCACAAGCGAAAATTGTATATGCTAGGAAGTCCTTTTGAAATGACTGTCGTTGCTAAAGATACAATTCAAGGTAACATCTATATTGATATGGCTGTTGCCGAAGTAAAGCGCATTGAAAATCTAATTTCAGATTGGATTCCAACCACACAAATATCTCAAGTGAGTAAAAATTCAGGCATTCAACCTGTAAAAGTTGATAAAGAAGTCTATGATTTGGTAGAACGCGCAATAAAAGTATCACAGCTTACTTCGGGAGCTTTTGATATTTCTTATGCCTCTATGGATAAAATTTGGAAATTCGACGGAAGTATGAAGGCTATGCCAACTCCCGAAGCTATCAAACAATCGGTAGCTAGAATTGGGTATCAAAAAATTGTTTTGGATGCCAAAGCACAGACTATTTATTTGAAGGAAAAAGGAATGAAACTGGGTTTAGGCGGTATTGGTCAAGGATATATCGCTGATAAAATCAAAGATTTATTGCTATCAAAAGGTTGTACTTCTGGAATTGTAAATGTATCAGGCGATATTAACGCTTGGGGCTATCAAACGACAGGTAAACCTTGGACAGTCGCCATTGTTAACCCAATGAATAAAAATAAAGTATTTGCTACTTTCCCTCTCGAGAATAGTTCGGTGGAGACTTCGGGTAGTTACGAAAAATTTGTGGTTTTTGACGGCAAACGCTATTCTCATATTATCGACCCTAGAACGGGTTATCCAGCACAAGGGGTGGTGAGTGTTTCTGTTTTTGCTAAACAAACTGAAATTGCAGATGCTCTTGCTACTGGGATTTTTGTTTTGGGAGTTGATGTAGGCTTGAACTTAGTCAACCAGCTAAAAGGTATTGGATGTATAATTGTTGACGATAAAGGGGAAATACATACCTCTAAAAATATTGATATTAAAAAATTTAACTAATGAAAAAATTACTTTTTGCTAGTATACTAGTAGCCGCTTTACAATCTTGTACTTCTGTAAAAGAATATGAAAAAGTAGCTATAAATGACCCTGATATGAAGCTTGCTGCAAGAGCATCAGAACGTTATGAAACCACTTTTCAGGTCTACAGAGAAGCTTCTGCTGGGGCTAATGGAGGAAAAACTGGTGGTGGTTGTGGATGCAACTAAATCCTCAAAATAATTTATTTAATTGAAATATAGATAATGAAAAAAGCCTTATCCATTCTATTACTGAGTATTGTTTTCTTTGCCAATGGGCAACAGAAAGACTCTACAGCAGTTGGATTTAAGAAAAGAGTATTAGAAACCACCGAAGTTGATTTCTTGTTAAGCTATTACAAACAAGATGGGATACATTCAGCTGTTTCTGGTGGTAGCGGAACCGAAAACTTGACAGATATTACGGCTGCAATAGTGGTAGCAATGCCATTAAGCGATGATGAAGTACTTACGGCTGACATAGGTATTTCTGCTTATTCATCTGCATCATCAAGTAATATTAATCCTTTTGATAGTAATACACCAAACCCTTGGCAATCTAGTTCGGGAGCATCGCAATCAGACCAATTGACCAGTTTGGCTCTATCGTATTCTGCAAGTTCTGATGATAGAAACACAATTTGGAATGCACACGTTTCTGGTTCGGTGGAATATGATTATTCTTCTATTGGATTTGGTGGTGGAGTTACCAAAGAATTTAATGATAAAAATACAGAAGTAAGCCTTTCTGCCAGTGCGTATTTGGATACGTGGAAACCTATTTATCCGAAAGAATTACAGGATTATAAAAATAATGGAGATAATTTGAACGGTGGAATATTTGATTATTTTACCATTACTGGAAATACAGCTTATAATCCGAGTCAATTCGAATTTCATAAGGATAAGAAAAGAAATTCCTATTCTGTATCGTTAAGTTTGTCGCAAGTGATTAACAAAAAATTGCAAGCATCGGTTTTCTTGGATGTGCTACAACAACAAGGTTTATTATCTACGCCATATCAAAGGGTATATTTCAAAGATGTGGCTGCTTCCTTTATCAATAATTTTCAATTGGCCAATGATATTGAACGCCTACCAGATTCAAGATTTAAATTACCAATAGGAGCGAGGTTGCATTATTACATCAATGAACGCTTTGTGTTGCGAACCTATTATCGTTTCTATTCTGATAACTGGGGAATACAATCACATACCGCAAGTATTGAATTGCCGATTAAGCTAACGGATCGCTTTACGGTTTTCCCTATGTATCGTTATTATACACAAACGGCTTCAGACTATTTTGCGCCTATCAATACGCATTTATCTTCTGATAGATATTATACTTCAGACTATGATTTGTCTGCTTTTGATGCCAATCAGTATGGATTTGGGGTCAATTATACCGATATTTTTACGGGAGCTAAAATTTGGAAGTTCGGCTTGAAAAATATTGATTTTAGATACAATCATTACGATAGGAGTGATGGTTTGAAAGCTGATATTGTATCACTTGGATTCAAGTTTTTAATGCAGTAACTATGAAAATTCTTATTGTAGAAGACGAAGTTGGAATTGCAGATTTCCTCAAGCAAGGTTTAGAAGAAGAAGGCTATACCGTATTGGTAGCTTATGATGGCGAAGCAGGTTTAGCCTTGGCATTAGAGCAAAAAGTAAACGTAATTTTACTAGATTGGATGCTCCCGAAAATGAACGGAATAGACATTTGTAAAGCCATTCGAAAAGCCAATATTCAAACGCCTATTTTGTTTTTAACTGCTAGAGATACCGTACAAGAAACGATAGAAGGTTTGAAAGCAGGAGCAAATGATTACATCAAAAAGCCTTTTAGTTTTGATGAATTAATTGAACGAATTAAAATTCATTTTAGAAATACCGCTTCCAATGATATATTGGTTTTGGGCAACATCAGTATTGATCCGTCCAAACATCAAGTGCTGCTGGGCGATCAAGAAGTTAATCTTACGCAACGCGAATATGAATTATTAGTATATTTAATCAAAAATAAAGGAAAGGTTTGTACTCGAAATCAAATCATTGAGGACGTTTGGGATATTCATTTTGAATACGATACAGGAGTTATTGATGTTTTTATGAACGCCATCCGAAAAAAACTCAATCTGAACAAAGAAGAAGATCTCATCAAAACCATTCGTGGCGTTGGCTATATTGCTAATGATTAATTTCACATAAATATGTTTTCATTTTCATACAAAGACAGAATTGCCTTTAACTATATTTTGAGCACTGGGCTCTTAATTTCTCTAGTTTTCATTGTGATTTATCAAAGTATGAAATACAATGTGAACACGCATATCAATGAAGACATTCAAACTGAGGTTCAAAAGCATTTAGAGGAAATTGAAATCGATCGCAACAATACGTATTTAATTCAAGTCGATCAATGGCGTGCTAGAGAGCATAACACTGTAAATGTTAACCCTGTTTTTGTTCAGTTTTTTGATAGTAACAATCAATTAATTGACAAATCTCCCAATTTGAAAGGCTTGCAACTTAAAATGTATAAAGAGTCTTTTGACAACAAATTCATTGATACCTATTTAAATAAAACGCCCATTCGTCAGATTCAAGTTCCGCTGTATGACGAACAAAAAATTGTAGGTCATCTGTTTGTAGCAATGTCATTAGATGATGCGCAAATGATTTTGACCAACTTGCGCAATACCCTTTTCGTTTCTTTTCCTTTAATACTCATTTTACTTTTTCTTATTGCTCGATTGATTGCAGGTCGAAGCATAAAACCTGTTACTGCCATCACCGAAACCTCTAGTAACATCACAAAAGACAACCTAAAAGGACGCATCGTTTTACCTCAAAACAAAGATGAACTCTACACGCTTTCCAAAACAATCAATGATTTGCTGGATCGAATAGAAAATGCCGTAGAGCGAGAAAAACAATTTACTTCGGATGCTTCACACGAATTAAGAACGCCGCTAACGGTTTTGAAAGGTACTTTGGAAGTATTGATAAGAAAACCGAGAACACAAGCAGAATACGAAGAAAAAATTGCATACAGTATTAAAGAAGTCAACCGTGTAAATAACTTGGTGGATCAATTATTGTTATTGGCGCGTTTCGAAAATCAAAAACAACAATTAAAAATTGAAAAGGTGTATTTGAACGCATTGATTTTGGATACTTTGACGATGTATTCAGAAAAGATAAAATCAAAGAAAACAACCGTTGTTAGTCAATTTACTGCTGATTATTATATCGAATCCGATCATTATTTAGTCGCGATAATTATTGGAAACATTATCAGTAACGCCATCAAGTATTCAGGAGAAAATACTGTGGTCACAATTGATTTGAATAAAGACGAAAAAGGTACCCAATGCATCATTACCGACCAAGGAATTGGTATAGCCAAAGCCGATTTGGATAAAATTTACAATCCTTTTTATCGTTCTAATGCGACCAACCATCCTACGATAAAAGGTTCTGGATTAGGACTTTCTATAGTGAAACGAATTGCAGAATTACTACCTATGGATATTGAAATTTTTAGTGAAACTGGTAAGGGAACTAAAGTAGTCTTAAGTTTTCATTAATCTCTTTTTAAGCCGTTCTTAAGATATTTCATATATTTACGACTTACTTTTGTACTAAAGCTTGATGCTGTAACCCTTTGAAAGTAGTTGGATATGTCTGTCAAAAAAATAACGACCCTTTTGTTTCTATTTGTTTTTGTGTATTCCTACACAGAAATAGGACAGTTATTCAAAATTCCCAATTTGTATCAGCATTATTTAGAGCATCAAAACCACAACCAAGAACAAGCTTTTTCGTTTATCGATTTTACCATCAGTCACTACAATAATTTAAACAAACACACCGATACTGATGGTCACGATAAGCACGAAAACTTACCATTCAAAAGCCAAACCATTAATCTTGATACGGTTGTCTTGGCTTTTGAGGAACCTCAATCTATTTTTACTTTAAAAAATCCTGTGCCAGTAGTTGTAAATCAATCACTTCCGATTTACAAAGAATGGTATATTTCTAATGTATTTAGTGCTATTTGGCAACCGCCTAAACTAGTTTAAAAGTTATTTTGTTACTAATCATCTTTTTGATAAGTACTATTTTGTGAGTTATTGGTTTTCTAATGATTCTAACGTATAATTTTTAATTTACTAGTATGCTGAATAAAATCATAGCATTTTCTATCAACAACAAACTCATTGTGTTATTGTTTACTTTGAGCGTGTTCGGTTTCGGATTGTTTTCTGTATTCCAAATTTCAATCGGTGCTGTGCCTGATGTTACCAACAATCAAGTGCAAGTGATTACCACTTCGCGCAATCTCTCTACTCAAGATATAGAGCAATTTATAACCTATCCTGTCGAGATAGAAATGGCCAATTTACCAGGCGTAAAAGAAATTCGCTCTATTTCAAAATTTGGATTATCGGTCGTTACCATTGTTTTTGATGACGATTTGGGAACGTATTTGCCTCGTCAATTAATCGCCGAAAAGATAAAAGCGGCTTCCGAAAAAATCCCCGAAGGTTTTGGCACACCCGAAATGGGACCAATTACCACTGGATTGGGCGAAATTTACCAATACACTTTGGAAGTAAAACCTCAGTTTAGAAACAACTATTCCATAACCGATTTGAGAACGATTCAAGATTGGATTGTCAAACGACAATTGTCTGGAATTAATGGAGTGGTCGAAATCAATACTTGGGGTGGTTATTTAAAACAATACGAAATCAGTATTCGTCCTTCGGAATTAAAGGCGATGAATTGTAGCTTGACCGAAATTTTTACCGCTTTAGAGAAAAATAACAGCATAGCTGGAGGGGCTTATATCGAAAAGACGAATCAAAGTTATTTCATTCGTGGCGAAGGAAAAGTCAATAGTATTCAGGATATTGAAAATATTGTGGTTAAAAACACCAATGGTCTTCCTGTTTTAATTAAAAATATCGCCAAAGTTCAATTTGGCCACGCCAATCGTTTCGGTGCGATTACTGGAAATGGAGAAGGAGAGAAGGTACTCGGACAAGTGATGATGCTAAAAGGAGCCAACTCAAAACAAGTTATTAGTGATGTCAAAGATAGAGTAGCTGAAATTCAAAAATCACTACCAGAAGGAGTCTATATCAATGGTTTTTTAGAAAGAAGTGAATTGGTTGGAAAAACTACTTTTACAGTAGCGGAGAATTTAATTTTAGGCTGTTTGATTGTAATCTTTGTGGTGGTTTTATTGCTAGGAAATTGGCGCTCTGGATTGGTTGTAGCTTCTGTGATTCCGTTGTGTTTGCTGTTTGCCATTTCGTTTATGAATATTTTCGGCATCGATGCCAATTTGATGAGTTTAGGTGCAATTGATTTTGGTATTATTATCGATGGAGCTGTAATTATAGTGGAGTTCATTGCCTTTCAAATTGCCCAAAATTCGGCACATTTGGCTGGGTTAAACAAAGAAAATCGCCAGATTGAAATTGACCAAATCACCTATAAAAGTGCATCCAAAATGATGAATTCTGCGATTTTTGGTCAGCTAATCATTCTGATTGTTTTTATTCCTATTTTGTCTTTGTCAAGCATCGAAGGAAAGATGTTCAAGCCAATGGCTATGACGTTTAGCTTTGCTTTATTGGGCGCGATGATTTTCTGTTTTACTTATGTTCCTGTTGTAGCTTCGATGTTTTTAAAACCAACAAGAGAAAATCCAAACTCGATTTCAGAGAAGCTAATCCGAAAATTAAATTCTTGGTATCTGCCTTCAATTACTTGGGCTTTGGATAATACCAAAAAAGTATTGTATGGAGCCCTAGCGTTATTGGTGTTTTCGGGTATTTTATTTAGTACTATGGGAGGTGAATTTATTCCCACCTTAGACGAAGGAGATTTTGTCATTCAACCCGTTTTAAAAACTGGAACTTCTTTGACCAAAACCATCGAAACCACTACTAAAATGGAGAAAATTATTTTGAAAAGTTTCCCAGAAGTAGAGCAAGTCGTATCTAGAATTGGTGCTGCCGAAGTGCCTACCGACCCGATGTCGATGGAGGAAAGTGATATAATTGTGAAACTAAAACCAAAGTCAGAATGGGTTTCTGCCAGTTCCAAAGATGAATTGGCCGATAAAATCAAAGAAGCATTAAACGCTCAGATTCCAAATATGGAAATCGAGTTTACACAACCTATTGAAATGCGTTTTAATGAGTTGATTTCTGGAACACGTTCTGATGTTGCGATTAAGATTTTCGGAACCGATTTGGATGTTTTAGCCCGAAAAGCACACGAAATTGAACGCGCCCTCAAAAAAGTACCTGGCGCTTCGGATGTTATTATAGAAAAAACCGAAGGTTTACCTCAAATGTACGTGCAATATGACCGTTCCAAAATTGCGCGCTACGGTTTGAATATTGAAGATTTGAACGATGCCATCGCGCTGAGCTTCGCTGGAAAAGTAGTGGGAAATGTTTTTGAAGGCGAAAAACGATTCGATATGGTGATTCGTTTAGACCAAACCAACAGAAAGAGTATCGAGGATTTGAAAAACTTATATGTTACGGTTCCCAATGGCGCTCAAATTCCGTTAAATGAGTTGGCTACTATTGAATATGCTGAAGGTCCAGCCAAAATATCGCGTGACAATACCAACCGACGTATTGTAGTTGGAATTAACGTTCGTAATAGAGATTTACAAAGTGTAGTGACCGATATTCAAAAGATTGTAGATACACAAATCAAATTGCCAGCAGGTTATTATGTGCAATACGGCGGACAATTCGAAAATTTAGAAAGTGCCAAAGCCCGATTGCTTATTGCTGTTCCTATCGCTTTATTGTTGATATTTATACTGTTGCATTTTGCTTTTGGCTCAATGAAAGAAGCTTTGATGGTGTATTCGGCGATTCCGTTATCGGCAGTGGGAGGAATTTTATTATTGTGGATTCGTGATTTGCCTTTTAGTATTTCGGCGGGAGTTGGTTTTATCGCCCTTTTTGGTATCGCAGTATTGAACGGAATCGTGCTTATTGAACACTTTAAAGAACTAAAACATCAAGGAATGACCGATATGAATGCCTTAATTTTGAAAGGGACCACAGACCGTTTGCGTCCCGTTTTATTGACAGCCGCCGCTGCAGCTTTGGGTTTTTTACCAATGGCGATTTCGTCGTCGGCAGGAGCAGAGGTGCAACGTCCTTTGGCTACAGTAGTGATTGGTGGACTTTTTACAGCTACAGTATTGACCTTGATTGTATTGCCGATTCTGTTTAAAGTCTTTGATTCAAAAGAATTCAAAAGATCTAAATTGAAAAAAGGCAAAAAGCATCTTACTGTTATTTTGCTTTTGTTAGCCAGTAGTTTTGGATTTGCTCAAAATACCAATATGTCACGAGAAGCGGTAATTGCCAAAGCTCTTGAAAACAACAAAGGTATCAAGGCTGCAGCATTGCAAGTCAATAAAATGCAAGAAAATATCAAAAGCAGTTTTACCTTCGAAAAAACAAATGTGTATTATTCGTATGACCAAAATAATTTGGCCTTGAACAATCTACCGCTGAAAGTTTTTGGGGTGCAGCAACGCTTTTTGTTTCCTACCGTTTATGGCGTACAAAAGAAAGCGAATACCTCAGAATTTGAGAAAGAGAAGGCTGATTATGAACTTCAAAAAAATAAACTTTCGCTGCAAGTAGCCAAAACCTATGAGCAAATCGTGTATTGGCAACATCAGGAACGTTTGTATTCTTATTTGGATAGTTTGTACCAAAATTTCTCTAAAGCCAGCGACCGTCGTTTCGAATTGGGCGAAACAAATTATTTAGAAAAAATTACAGCACAATCGAAATACAGACAAATTAAAACCAAACTCACCCAAATTAATTTTGAGAAAAAAGCACAATACGAATCCTTGCAAGCTTTGGTGCAATCCGATGAAAAAATAAGCATTTTAGAGAAAGAATTAGTACCAATACCTACTTTGGATACTACATCAAATAAAGCTATTCATACTGCTTATTTAGAAAGTATTAGCAAAATGTACAAATCTCAAATTAGCTTGCAAAAACAACATTGGCTACCCGATTTGAATTTGGAATATTTTCAGGGACGAAATAACGGTCTGTCGCAATCTTTGTATGGTTTTCAAGTAGGTATTGCGGTTCCTATTTTGTTCTCAGGAAATGTATCCAAAACCAAAGTAGCACAACTAGAATCGCAAAGTTGGGAAGAGCAAAAGCAAAATCAAGAACAAAAAATGACGCAATTCATTCGTCAGCAACAAAATGAAATTGCCAAGTACCAAGAAAGCATCAATTATTACAACGCCACTGGGAAAAAATTATCTGAGGAAATCATCAAAGTGGCGAATAGCAGCTATAAAAATGGAGAAATTGACTTTTTTCAATACATTCAGAGTTTAGAAAATGCTGTGGCCATAAAAATAGAATATGTAGAAGCTGTTCTGCAATTCAACAGCAATCAATTAGAATTACACTACCTTAATTTTTAGTTTAGATTATGAGAAAACAACTGTATATATTAGTGCTTACACTGCTTTTTATAGGCTGTAAAAAAGAAGAAACTACACCAGCAACAACAGAAGACGATGGTTTGGTTAGAGTTACTCAGGCACAATTTCAATCCGCAGGAATGGTGATTAGCAGCCCTGTAATGAAAGATTTTGACGAAACCATAAAAGTATCTGGCAAGATTGATGTACCGCCTCAAAATAGAGCAAAAGTCACCACTTTTATTGGTGGTTATATAAAGAGCACCCAACTTTTGGTGGGCGACAGAGTTCGTAAAGGGCAAGCATTATTAACTCTTGAAAATACTGCATTTATCGATATTCAAAAAGAATATTTAGAAGTAGCAGAGCAATTAAAATACCTTAAATCTGAATTTGTTCGACAAAAAACCTTGTATGACGAAAAAATAACCTCTCAAAAGAATTATTTGAAGGCGGAAAGTGAGTACAAAAGAGCGATGGCAACCTATCAGAGTTTGAAACAAAAGCTAATTTTGATGCACATTAGCCCTGTTCAGGTGGAGAAAGGCAAATTCACCTCGGTAATAACTATTTACGCTCCTATTTCTGGTGATATTGTGATTATGAATGCCAATGTAGGAATGCTGATGAATCCTGAAGATGTGATTTTGGAAATTGTAGATACAGACCACTTGCATTTAGAATTAGCTGTGTTTGAAAAAGATATTTTGAAAGTAACTAAAGGCCAAAAAATCAAATTTACCGTTCCCGAAGCGACTAAGGAAGTGTTCAATGCCGAAGTACATTTGGTAGGGAAATCAATTGAAGGAAATGACAGGACCATCAATGTTCACGGGCATTTAGAAGACGAATCCAAGCAAAGATTACTTACGGGTATGTTTGTAGAAGCGGCCATTGTTTTTGATACTAAAAAAGGGTTAGCGGTACCTACAGAAGCTATTATTAAAGAAAACAACAAGTATTACGTTTTTACTTTGGTAACCAATAAAAATGAGTATGCCTTCAAGAAATTAGCTGTATCTTTAGGAGAACAAAATGAGGATTTTAGTGAAATACTTCCAAATACTTCCATCAACGCTTCTACTAAAATTTTGACCAAAGGCGTTTTTGATTTAGCAGAATAAAAAATTTAACTTAAAAATAAAACTTATGAATGAAGCACATTTGCACCTAGTGGTGAACCATTTTCCTATTATCGGGACGATTTTAGGATTAGGAATTTTAGTAGTTGGGTTGTTGTTAAAAAACAATTCGGTCAAGAATACGGCATTTTTTCTGTTTATTGTAGCAGCTATTTTTGCTGCAGTGAGTATGGCAACTGGAGAAGGAGCAGAGGAATTGGTAGAAGATATGCCTAACATTGGTCACGATATTATTCACGAACACGAAGAAATGGCAGAAAAATTGGCTATTGCATTGTATGTTTTGGGACTAACTTCCGTAATTGGTTTGTATTTGAATTACAAAAAATCAGCTAAATCAGTTCTAGTAACTTATGTAGCAGTTATTATTGCTGCGGTAGCTGTATTTTTAGGACAAAGAACAGGAACAACAGGTGGAGAAATTCGTCATACAGAGATAAGGACGGTAGCGGTTCCAGCTGATGTTCAAATGGAAGACAAGGATTAATTATAGTTTTAACCCAGAATTCGCATTAGACATCGTAGCGAAACTGAATAATTCAATAAAAGCAAGAGCTCACGGACTATTTTTGAAGAAGGAATACTTTTGTATTTTGAATTTAAAAATGGGAGTAAGTTCTTGGTTTTGAAGAAGAAATTAGTTGTAGTAGATTTCTAATGCGGAATCTGGGTTTAAGCTAATGAAAAAAGGATGTCAAACCAATGACATCCTTTTTTATTGAAATTGAAACTAACAAAAATGATTAACTCGCAAAGAGTAAAATAAGCAATTGTGCGACCAGAATTCGACTAATAGTTACTAGAGGATAAACGGTAGCATACGATTGATTAGGGATATCAGAATCTAAGTATTTGGTGCTAAAAGCCAAAGCTGCTGGATCTGTATAAGAACCACTCATAATTCCAACCATTTGATAAAAATTGAGCTTGAAAACAAAACGACTGATAAGTACCAAAAGAGTTAGCGGAATGAAAGTGATAAAACAGCCGTAGTAAATCCACATCCAACCATTGTTTGCTACAAAGTTTTCATAAAAACCGTGTCCCGCTTTGATTCCAACTGCGGCAAAGAACATACAAATTCCAAGATCTTTCATAAAGTGAATGGCTCCGTTGTTGATATACGAGTGAATCACACCAACACCACCATATCTACTGATAAACAAAGCTGCCAAAAGCGGTCCAGCTGCCAAACCTAATTTTAAAGGAACGGGTAATGAAGGAATCACAATTGGAATAGAACCAATGATTAATCCAAAAATTAAACCGCCAAACAAAGAAAGAAAATCGGGTTCTAGCAATATTTTTTTAGAATTTCCAATGATTTTTTCGGCTTCTTGAATGGCTTCTTTGTTGCCGACTACCATCAAAGTATCGCCATAAAACAATTCCAATGAAGGTTGTGCTAAAATTTCTAATCCAGAACGAATAACACGAGTAACTTTCACGTCATATTGATTGTATAAATCCAATTCGGCCAATGTTTTATGTATAGCAGTTTTGTGAGTCACACTAAGAATTTTTGTAGTCACATCTTCTTCTGATTCAATAAACAAATCCGTCGAAATTTTACCAACCACATCAATAAATGTGTTGATGTCTTTCTGTTTTGCTACTACCATTAAAACATCTTTAGCTTTTATAACAGAATCCAATGAAGGGGAGTAAACCACTTTAGTTCCGCTTTGTTTTTGTCTCGAAATGATAACATTATCAATGTGAAATTCTTTGAATACTTGTTTGAAAGTTTTACCTATTACCTCCGATTTTGTGACCCTACATTTTTGACGAACAATAACATTCTCGTGGTCTTTATTTTTCTTTTTGAGTAAAATCACCTCTTTTTCTAGGTCAATTTTTAAGGCATTTTTGGCAACTATAATAAGGAGAATAATCCCAAAAACTCCAATCGGATAAGTGATGGCATAAGCAATCGCTGGATCAGAAAAATGATCAGCTGGCAGATTCAATTGCTTTTGAATTTCAATCAAAGTGGATTTAGCCGCTCCTAAACCAGGAGTATTAGTAACAGAGCCTGACATTAAGCCTACTGCATTTTCCACTTTTACATTAGCCAAAATATGGATGAGATAAGCTATTATTCCTCCAAGAAAAACCGTTCCAACCCCCAAAGCATTGAAAACCAATCCTTCTTTTTTAAAGGAAGAAAAGAAAGTAGGACCTACTTGTATTCCGATTCCATATACAAACAAAATCAAACCAAACTCTCTCACAAACTGAATTAAATCGGCTTGCATACTATATCCTAAATGTCCCAAAAAGAGTCCAACGAACATAACTGCAGATACACCAAGAGAAACTTTTCCTATTTTGAGTCTTCCTGCAAAGAAACCTATACTTATTGCCAAAAATAAAACTATTAATGACTGTGCCATCTCCGGCTCTTCCGTCGGAGTAAACAATATTCTAAACCATTCAAACATAATGTTAAAATTTATTATTAAAAGTAGTGTAAATGAATCACTTTTGCAGATTTTTTTTTATGATAAAAATCAGTTAATCAGGTTATTTTTAAAATAAAAGTATAAATTTGTTATGAAATCGATTTCGCTGTAAAAGCCTTATAATCAGTGTAAAATATTGCAATCGTTTTCGTAAATTTTTCTTCTATTTATGATAAATATCAGTTTTTTCCATCTATAACAGTCGTAAATTTGAATATCAAAAATTAAGAGATTTATAAAAAAAATAAGGTTAAAAAAATAAAAAATAAAAAATTATCACAATGAAAAACATTAAAATCATTCAGGAACTACACAATTTAGGGATTACTGGTTATCATGAAGTAGTATATAATCCATCTTATGAAGAATTGTATCAAGCAGAGGTTTCTTTGAAAAGAAAAGGATACGAAAAAGGTGCCAATACTTCAACTGGAGCTGTAGCAGTTAAAACCGGTATTTTTACAGGGCGTTCTCCTAAAGATAGATATATTGTTAAAGATGATGTAACTAAAGATACCATTTACTGGGATGAAAAAGTAAATTTCCCAACTTCAAAATTAATTTATGATGAATGTAAAGAATTGGTTTTAAATCAATTGTCTACTTCTCCAAAATTGTATGTAGTAGATGCATTCTGCGGAACGAACCCTGACACCCGTTTAAAAGTACGTTTCGTGATGGAAGTAGCTTGGCAAGCACACTTTGTAACCAATATGTTCATCAGACCTTCTATTTACGAATTAGAAAACTTTGGAGAGCCAGATTTCATCGTAATGAATGGTTCAAAAGCAACTAATCCAAACTGGAAAGAGCAAGGATTAAACTCTGAGAACTTTGTAATGTTCAATTTAACAGAAAAAATCCAAATTATCGGAGGAACTTGGTACGGTGGTGAAATGAAAAAAGGAATGTTCGCGATGATGAACTACTACCTACCATTAAGAGGAATGGCTTCTATGCACTGTTCTGCAAACGTAGGAGAAGATGGAGATGTAGCGGTATTTTTTGGACTTTCTGGAACTGGAAAAACAACTTTATCTGCTGACCCAAAACGTTACTTGATTGGAGATGACGAACACGGATGGGACGACAATGGAGTATTTAACTATGAAGGAGGTTGTTATGCAAAAGTTATCGACTTAAGTGAAAACAATGAACCAGACATTTGGAGAGCCATCAAACGTGACGCTTTGTTAGAAAACGTGATTGTAGATGAGTACGGAGATATTGATTACTATGATCACAGTATCACTGAGAACTCAAGAGTTTCTTACCCAATCTATCACATCAACAAAATTGTATTGCCTTCAAAAGCAGGACACGCTAAGAAAATCATTTACTTATCTGCAGATGCCTTTGGTGTATTGCCTCCAGTTTCAATCTTAGACGAAGATCAAGCACAATACCACTTCTTGTGTGGATATACTTCTAAATTAGCAGGTACAGAAAGAGGAATTACTGCACCAGAACCATCTTTCTCTCCAGCATTTGGTGAAGCTTTCTTAACCTTACACCCAACGATGTACTCTAAAACATTGATTGGTAAAATGAAAGAACACGGAGCAAAAGCGTATTTGGTGAACACAGGATGGAATGGTACAGGAAAAAGAATTTCTTTGAAAAATACTAGAGCAATCATTGATGCTATCATTAGTGGAGAAATTGATAAAGCACCTACTGCTACAATTCCTTTCTTGAATTTGACTATTCCAACTTATTTACCAAACGTAAGTGATGGAATTTTAGATCCAAGAGACACCTATAAAGATATGGCAGAATGGGAAGCTAAAGCTAAAGATTTGTCTTCTAAATACATCAAAAACTTCGAGCAATATACTAATACCGAAGAAGGTAAACGTTTAGTAGCTGCTGGACCTCAACTTTAATAGCTGTAATAATTCTATAATAATAATTAAGTTGGTTTTTTTTTGAAACACTCGTTACCACTTGCTCTTGGCTTGTCGTAGCGGGTGTTTCGCTTTAAAAAAAGCAGTGATTTAACAATTAAACAACACAATGTTGTAAAATAATTAGTTTTATAAAAAAATATTTCTGTATATTTGCAACGTTAAAAAAACAGAATAAATGTTTGCAACTCAATTACATCATCATCATTTACATTATTGCTCTCAAGCGATGTGTTAATGATATGTTTGTAAATCATCATATTTTAAAACCCGTTTGAGTACATCAAACGGGTTTTTTTATACCTTCTTAGTTGTACTCAAATTTTATCAATCTAAACAAAAAACTAAAATGAGTACACTAAAAATTGCTATCCAAAAATCAGGAAGATTAAACGAAGATAGTATCCAAATTCTAAAAGATGCCGGAATATCCATAGACAACGGTATCGATCAATTAAAAGCAGAAGCCTCTAATTTTCCTCTTGAAGTATTGTACTTGAGAAATTCTGATATTCCTCAATATCTTATCGATGGTGTAGTAGATATTGCTATCGTAGGCGATAATTTGTTAGTCGAAAAAGGAAAAAACATTGAAGTAATTCAAAAGTTAGGTTTTTCTAAATGCAAAGTTTCTGTAGCTGTTCCAAAATCGTTCAATTATACTTCTGTAAAAGATTTAGAAGGCATGCGAATCGCCACTTCTTACCCAAACACAGTAATTAATTTTTTCAATTCCAAAGGTGTTACGGTTGATATTCACCAAATTTCAGGATCGGTAGAAATTGCTCCAAACATTGGCTTGGCCGATGCTATTGTTGATATTGTTTCTAGTGGTAGTACCTTGTTCAAAAACAATTTGAAAGAAGTAGAAGTTATTTTCAAAAGCGAAGCTGTTTTAGCCGTTTCACCTAAAGTAAGTAAGGAATCTCAAAAGATTATCGATACCTTGAAATTCAGAATCGAATCGGTGTTGCGAGCCAGAAGATCCAAATATATTTTGATGAATATTCCCAATGATAAAATCGATGCTGTGGGCAAAATTCTTCCTGTTTTGAGAAGTTTAACCGTTTTACCATTGGCGCAAGAAGGATGGAGTAGTGTACACTCGGTTATTGATAAAGATACCTTTTGGGAAGTCATCGATCAATTAAAAGAAGTTGGCGCCGAAGGAATTTTGGTTTGCCCAATTGAGAAAATGGTGCTATAAAATTTTAAATTTCAATACTGAAAAACCAAATTCCAAATTTTAGCGATTGGAATTTGGAATTTTAAAAATTTGAATTTTACTAAAAATATAAAAATGAACAAAATATACAATCCAAAACCAGAATCGTGGTCAACCCTCTTAGAAAGACCCACAAAAACAGTAGATGATATAGAAGCTACTGTAAAAGAAATTTTCAAAGAAGTACAAAAAAAGGGTGACGAAGCCATTACCAAATACACTTCGCTTTTTGATGGAGTTGCCGTAGACAATCTTGAAGTTACTCCAGAAGAAATCAATGAGGCGATTGCATCAATTCCGCAAGAATTACAAGACGCTATTCAATTGGCAAAATCTAATATCGAGAAATTCCATACGGCTCAAAAAAACACTCGTGTAAGCGTAGAAACTACTCCAGGAGTTGCTTGTTGGCAAGAGAAACGCCCGATTCAAAAGATTGGGTTGTACATTCCAGGTGGAACTGCTCCTTTGTTTTCGACCGTTTTAATGTTAGCCGTTCCAGCGAATATTTCAGGTTGCAAGGAAATTGTGCTGTGTTCTCCTCCAGATAAAAAAGGAAAAATCAACCCAGCCATTTTGTATGCCGCTCAATTGTGTGGGGTAACCAAAATTTTGAAGGTGGGTGGCATTCAAGCCATTGCAGGATTGACTTTTGGTACAGCTTCAATTCCGAAAGTGTATAAAATTTTCGGACCAGGTAATCAATTTGTTACGGTAGCCAAACAATTAGCGACTCAGTTTGGGGTTGCCATCGATATGCCTGCGGGGCCATCAGAATTGTTAATTGTTGCTGATGAAACAGCTGTTCCTGCCTTTGTAGCTTCGGATTTATTGTCGCAAGCAGAACACGGTACCGACAGTCAAGTGATTTTAGTCTCGACTTCAAAAGACTTAATTGACGCGGTTGAAACAGAAATCCAAACCCAATTGGAAGTACTGCCAAGAAAAGCCATTGCGACAAAAGCCATTGAAAACTCTAAATTGATTTATGTTGAAAATGACCAAATCGCTTTAGACTTGATTGACGAATATGGACCTGAACATTTCATTATTTGCGCTAAAAACGAAGATTTTTATGTAAATAATATTGGTAATGCGGGTTCAGTTTTTATTGGGAATTACACGCCCGAAAGTGCTGGAGATTATGCTTCAGGAACCAATCACACTCTGCCAACTAATGGTTATGCTAAAAATTATAGTGGTGTCAATTTGGATAGTTTCTTAAAATCAATGACGTTTCAAAAAATTACAGCTGAGGGCATTCAAAACATTGGTCCTGCTATTGAACTAATGGCGGAGGCTGAAGGATTGCAAGCCCATAAAAATGCAGTGACGCTTCGACTACAGTCCTGCGAGGTTTCTAGAACCTCGTAGGTCTATATTTTAGATTGCTATTTGTTAACTAATACCTACAAGGTTTTTGAAACCTTGCAGGAATAAAAAACTTATTATGAATACTTTTGATATAAATAATTTAGTTCGGGAGAATGTAAAACAAATGAAACCTTATTCTTCCGCTCGTGACGAATTTGAAGATTTTGACACCGCTCAAATGATTTTCTTGGATGCCAATGAAAATCCGTTTGAAAATGGCGTAAATCGCTATCCAGACCCGCAGCAACAATCGGTAAAATCGATTTTAGGGCAAAATAAAGGCTTGCAAAAGAAACAAATCCTACTTGGAAACGGTAGTGACGAGGTGTTGGATTTATTGTTTAGAGGGTTTTGTGAGCCAAAAACAGATAATATAATTACATTGCCACCAACGTATGGAATGTATAGTGTTTTGGCCAATTTGAATGATGTTACCAACAAAGAAGTGTTGTTGACCAATGAATTCCAACCCAATGTAGAAGCCATTTTGGAGGCGGTTGATGCCAATACCAAAATCATCTTTTTGTGTTCACCAAATAACCCAACGGGTAACTCATTTTCGGACGAAAGTGTGGTGTATTTATTGAATAATTTCAAGGGATTAGTGGTTATTGATGAAGCCTACATCGACTTTTCTACCAAAGCGAGTTGGGTGAACGAATTGGACGCTTATCCTAATTTGGTCATTACACAAACCTTGTCCAAAGCCTACGGGTTGGCAGGTATCCGACTCGGAATTTGCTATGCTTCAGAAGCTATTATTGGGGTGTTGAATAAAATTAAACCGCCTTACAATGTTAATGAATTAACGCAGCAAAGAGCGATAGAACGTTTGCAACAACCTGCTAAAATTGATTTAGAAATTGCTTCTATTATTGCGCAAAGAGAACTTTTACTTAAAGCATTACTTAAAGTTAATTTTGTTGAAGTTGTCTACCCAACAGAAGCAAATTTTGTCTTGATTAAAGTCGACGATGCGAACAAAAGGTACGATGAGTTAATCGCCAAAGGCATCGTGATTCGGAACCGAACTACGCAACCCCTTTGCGACAATTGTTTGCGATTGACGATTGGTACAGAAACAGAAAATAAGAAATTGATAGAAGCTTTATTAGCAATTTAGTAGTAGAGAACCGTAAATTGCGTGAGGGATGTAGTGGAGCTCTTTTTGTAACGGAGGAACGGAGTTACAAAAAAGCGGGAACGGAAGCCCGACCCACCTACTGAGCTTGTCGAAGTATCTGGTGGGGCACGCCCAAATAAACAATATAAAACAAGATGAAAAAAGTACTTTTTATAGACCGTGACGGAACACTAGTTTTAGAACCAGAAGGGTATCAGCTGGACAGTTTGAGTAAATTAGAATTTTACCCGAAGGCGTTTCAATATATGGCAAAAATCGCCAAAGAATTGGACTATGAATTAGCGATGGTCACCAATCAAGATGGCTTGGGAACCGCTAGTTTTCCTGAAGAGACCTTTTGGCCTACGCAAAATTTTATTCTGAGAGCTTTTGAAAACGAAGGCGTTTTGTTTGATGATATTTTTGTGGACCGTTCGTTTCCTGAAGACAATGCGCCAACGCGCAAGCCTAGAACAGGAATGTTGACCAAGTATATTAACAATCCGAATTATGATTTAGCGAATTCTTTTGTGTTGGGCGACCGCTTGACTGATGTGGAATTGGCCAAAAATCTAGGAGCGAAAGCCATTTTCTTGAAGCAAGAAGAAGGGTTGGGAGCAGCAGAATTGTCTAGTAAAAAAGAGGAGTTAGACGCTGTGATTGCGTTACAAACTACCGATTGGAAAACGATTTATGAGTTTTTGAAATTAGAAGCTCGTTCGGCTAGTATTGCTAGAAAAACGAATGAAACTGATATTAACATCCAACTGAACTTGGACGGAACAGGAAAAAGTAAAATCGATACAGGAATTGCTTTTTTTGACCATATGTTGGACCAAATAGCGCGTCACGGCCAAATGGATTTAGAAATCTCGGTAAAAGGCGATTTAGAAGTAGACGAACACCACACTATTGAAGATACGGCCATTGCTTTGGGAGAAGTTTTTGCCAAAGCTTTAGGCAATAAATTAGGCATAGAACGCTATGGCTTTTGTTTGCCAATGGACGATTGCCTATCACAAGTAGCAATTGATTTTGGTGGAAGAAATTGGTTGGTTTGGGAAGCTGAATTCAAGCGTGAAATGGTAGGTAAAATGCCAACTGAGATGTTTTATCACTTCTTCAAATCCTTTTCTGACGGGGCAAAAGCAAACATCAACATCAAAGCGGAAGGCACCAATGAACACCACAAAATCGAAGCGATTTTCAAGGCTTTCGCCAAAGCTATAAAAGTAGCTGTGAAACGCGACACGGAGAAAATGATTTTACCAAGTACGAAGGGAATGTTGTAAAATAAATGGGAAGTTAGAAGTGGGAAATTAGAAACTTCTGACATCTAACTTCTGACATCTAACTTAAAATAATGAAAATAGTCATCATAAATTACGGCGCAGGAAATATTCAAAGCATTATGTTTGCCATTGAACGATTGGGATACAAAGCGGTTTTGAGTAACAATCCTGAGGAGATAAAAGCAGCAGATAAAGTCATTTTTCCCGGTGTGGGCGAAGCGAGTTATGCAATGAAAATGCTACAAGAAAGCGGGCTGGATACCTTGATTCCAACCTTGAAACAACCTGTTTTAGGGATTTGCTTGGGGATGCAATTGATGTGTCAATCCTCGGAAGAAGGGAATACAAAAGGTTTGGGGATTTTTGATGTGGATGTGGTCAAATTTTCTTCCAAGGTGAAAGTACCACAAATGGGGTGGAATACGATTTATAATCTAAAATCGGATTTATTCAAAGGCATTGCAGAGAATGCGTATATGTATTTGGTACACAGTTTTTATGCGCCACTTTGCAAAGAAACCATTGCTACCACAGACTATGAATTAGAGTATTCATCGGCCTTAGAGAAAGACAATTTCTTCGGAACGCAATTTCATCCTGAAAAGAGTGGGGATGTTGGAGAACAAATTTTAAACAACTTTTTAAAATTATAAGATTGAAAAATTTAAAGATTAAAAAAAGCAGAAATCTTTAAATTTTTCAATTATTAAATCTTTTAATAAAATAAAATGAGAATAATACCCGCAATAGATATCATCGAAGGAAAATGTGTGCGTTTGTCCAAAGGTGACTACGACACCAAAATTATTTATAATGAAAATCCACTGGAAGTCGCTAAATCATTCGAGGCACACGGAATTGAGTATTTGCACTTAGTAGATTTGGATGGTGCCAAGTCGAGTCAAATTGTCAATTATAAAATCTTGGAACAAATAGCTACTAAAACGAAATTGAAAATTGATTTTGGTGGTGGTTTGAAATCCGATGCCGACTTAAAAATTGCTTTCGAAAGTGGTGCCAACCAAATTACTGGAGGAAGCATAGCCGTAAAAAATCGAGCCATTTTTGAGAAATGGATTGCTGAATATGGTTCGGATAAAATCATTTTAGGAGCAGATGCCAATAACGAAAAAGTGGCTGTTTCTGGCTGGTTGGAGGATTCTAATGAAGATTTGATTCCGTTTATCCAAGATTATCAAAGCAAAGGTATTCAGTACGTGATTTGCACTGATATCGCGAAAGATGGAATGTTAGAAGGCCCGAGTTTTGATTTGTACCAAAAAATATTGAACCAATGTAATGTCATATCGAGCGGAGTCGAGATAAAATTGATTGCTTCTGGAGGGATTTCTACTTTTGATGAATTACCTAAATTAGCCGAACTTGGATGTGAAGGAACCATAATCGGTAAAGCAATTTATGAAGGAAGAATTACGTTGAAACAACTAGAACAATTCATTATTCAAGGTTAGAAATACGAAGTTAGAGGGTAGAAGTGAAGGAAAGTTAGAAATAAGAAGTTAGAAATTAGAAGTAAAAAAGTTAGATGTTTTGTAGCAGAGAATCTTACTAATTAACTTCGTAACTCTAACCTATAATTACTAACCTTTAAACTTTTAATCTTTAATTTCTAACTTCGTATTTCTAGCCTCTTATTTCTAACTTCTAACCTCTAACTTCTAACCTCTTATTTCTAACCTCTTATTTCTAATTTCTAACCTCTAACTTTAAATTATGGTTCAAGATTTAAAAACAAGGACTAAAAAATTTGCAATTGATTGCGGCAGATTATGTAGAAATTTTCCTCATTCACGAGAATATAATGCATATGTTAATCAGTTAATAAGGTCTTCAAGTTCTGTAGGAGCAAACTACAGAGCCTCTCAAAGAGGTAAGTCTACAGCTGATTTTATAAATAAATTAAAAATAGTAGAAGAGGAAGCTGATGAAAGCCATTTTTTTCTTGAAATTCTGCTTGATCTATATGATTTAGATGATGTTAATGTAAAAGATGAAATGAAAAGATTATGTAAAGAAGCGAATGAATTGGTCGCAATAATAGTAGCTTCAATAAATACAGCAAAAAATAAATTAAAATGATTTTCTCTCGTAAGAACTTCTAACCTCTAATTTCTAACTTCTAACTTCAAATAATGTTAACAAAAAGAATAATTCCTTGCTTGGATATTAAAAACGGACGAACCGTAAAAGGGGTGAATTTTGTCGATTTACGCGATGCGGGCGACCCAGTAGAATTGGCCAAAATCTATTCCGATGAAGGGGCAGATGAATTGGTGTTTTTGGACATTTCGGCTACCGAGGAACGACGCAGTACCTTGATTGACTTAGTACGAAAAGTGGCGGCTACTATCAATATTCCCTTTACGGTGGGTGGCGGTATTTCGACCGTTGAAGATGTGGAAGTATTGCTGCAAAATGGTGCTGATAAAGTGTCTATCAATTCTTCGGCAGTAAAAAATCCGCAACTGATTAATGATTTGGCACAGAAATTTGGTAGTCAATGCGTAGTGGTAGCTATCGATGCCAAACAAATAGAAGGCGAATGGATGGTACATTTGGTAGGAGGGAAGGTGCCAACGGAAATCCGATTGTTTGACTGGGCGAAAGAAGTGGAACAACGTGGTGCAGGAGAGATTCTGTTTACTTCTATGAATCACGATGGTACCAAAAATGGTTTTGCCAACGAAGCTTTAGCGCAACTATCACAATTGGTTAATATTCCGATAATTGCTTCAGGAGGCGCTGGTAATATTCAGCATTTTGTGGATACCTTTATTGACGGAAAAGCGGATGCAGCTTTGGCAGCTAGTGTCTTTCATTTCAAAGAAATAGAGATTAAAACATTAAAAAAAGAACTCAAAAATAATACTATAGAAGTCAGAATTTAGTCTTACTACTTAATTCTCAATACTTAATACTAATAAAAATGAATGTAGATATTAAAAGTGCTCACGGATTAATTCCAGCGATTATTCAGGATGCTGAAACCAAAAATGTTTTGATGTTGGGCTATATGAACGAAGAATCGCTTCAAAAAACCATCGAGACTCAAAAAGTAACCTTCTTTAGCCGTTCGAAACAACGTTTGTGGACCAAAGGAGAAGAAAGCGGTAATTTTTTAGAATTGGTTTCTATCAAAAATGATTGCGATGGCGACACCTTATTGATTCAAGCAAAACCAGTTGGTCCAACTTGTCATACTGGCGCTGATACCTGTTGGCAAGAAGCCAATTCAGATAACTACGGTTTTATTTCAGAACTAGAAGCTACTATAAAATCAAGACGCGAAAATTCGGATTCAGAGAAGAGTTACGTGGCTTCATTGTTTGAAAAAGGCATCAACAAAATTGCTCAAAAAGTAGGAGAGGAAGCTGTAGAAGTCGTGATTGAAGCCAAAGATGATAACGATGACTTGTTCTTGAGCGAAAGCGCCGATTTACTTTTTCACTACTTGATTTTATTGCAAGCCAAAGGGTTCCAATTGAATGATGTAGTGGAAGTATTGAAGGGAAGACAGAAGTAAGTAAGGAAATCTTGTTTCTTTTTTACTTCAAAATCTAAAAAAGTATGTAGTTTTGAAAAAAACTATACCCTATGAAAAAAATAACTATCCTTCTTTTGATGGCTTCTTTTTCGGTCATTAAAGCCCAAGGATTATTGAATAAAAAGGAAACCACTTTTACCCGACAAGACAGCCTTAGGGGTAGCATCACTAAAGAGCGTGCTTGGTGGGATTTGAAACATTATCACTTGTCCATCAAAGTCAATCCAGCGGACAGCACAATTTCGGGGTCGAATACGATTCGCTATCAAGTGCTTCAGGAAAATTCTGTGATGCAAATTGACTTGCAAAATCCGATGGCCATTACCAATGTAACCCAAGACGGAAAACCATTGACCTACAAGCGAGAGGGAAATGTGTATTTTATTACTTTAACAGCTCCTCAAAAAGTAGGCACCACCAAAGAAGTTGTGGTGTTTTATGGCGGAAAACCAAAAGTAGCGGTCAATCCACCGTGGGATGGAGGGATTACTTGGAAAAAAGATAAAAATGGAAATCCATTTATCGCCTCCTCTTGTCAAGGTTTGGGAGCCAGTGTTTGGTGGCCCAACAAAGACCATATGTATGATGAAGTTGACGAGGGAATGAAAATTAGTGTGAACGTTCCTGGAAATTTGACGGATGTTTCTAACGGGCGTTTGCAAAGTGTACAAAAGGAAAAAGATGGTACCAAAACCTTTCATTGGGTGGTTAAGAATCCAATTAATAATTATGGCGTGAATATTAATATTGGCGATTATGTTTCTTTTTCTGAAAAATACAAGGGTGAAAAAGGCGACTTGGATTGTACGTATTACGTATTGCGTGATGATTTGGACAAAGCCAAAAAACAATTTCAAGATGTGCCTAAAATGTTGAAGGCTTTTGAACATTGGTTTGGTCCTTATCCGTTTTATGAAGACAGTTACAAATTGGTACAGGCTCCGTATTTGGGTATGGAACACCAAAGTAGCGTAACCTATGGCAATAAATTTCTAAATGGTTATTTAGGACGCGATTTGAGCGGTACAGGTTGGGGAATGAAGTTTGATTTTATCATTATTCACGAGTCGGGGCATGAGTGGTTTGCGAACAACATTACTTATAAAGACATCGCAGATATGTGGATTCACGAAAGCTTTACCAATTACTCAGAGAGTTTGTTTTTGGAGTATTATTTTGGTAAAGAAGCGGGTTATACTTACGTTCGTGGCATTCGAAAAAACATCGAAAATGACAAACCAATTATTGGTAGCTATGGCGTAAACAATGAGGGTTCTGGAGATATGTATTACAAAGGCGCCAATATGTTGCACACCTTACGCCAAGTGCTAAACAATGACGAAAAATGGCGTGAAATCTTGCGTGGTTTGAATGCCACTTTTTACCATCAAACAGTCACTACTCAACAAATTGAAAGTTATTTGAGCGAAAAAATAGGTAGAGATTTGACGCCTGTTTTTAACCAGTATTTGCGTGATACGCGTATTCCAACTTTGGAGTATTTCTTTAAAAACAACCAGTTTGGGTATCGTTGGGCGAATAGTGTGGCCAATTTCAATCTCCCTGTAAAAGTTTATCTGAATGGTACCGCACAAATTTTGGAACCGAATAACGAATGGAAAATGTTGCCTTTAGGAACAACAGAAAAACCAACACTTGAAGTAGATAACAACTATTATGTGGGCAGTTACAATATAACGGAGTAGTGTTTTTCCGAGCAATTTCACACAAAGGCGCAGAGTCGCAAAGCAGATTTTCAATATTTAGATTCTTGGTGTAAATTAAGTATAGCTACAAAAAATAAAAAGCTTTCTGATCTCTAGCAATAGTTCAGAAAGCTTTTTTTATTGTTGGTAATAATGTAACCCATTGGGTAAAATTGTTTTTTACCACACTTAGATTCCAATGTCATTAAGTAAGGAATTACTCTTTTTATTTTCACGCAGATTTCACAGATTTTCGCAGAAAAATCAGTTAAAATCAGTTGAATCTGCGTGCTATGTTTTCTCTTTCCTCTTAACTTAATGACATTGACTTAAATCCCTCAGTGCATGCTAGAAGTATAGAATTTTTAGTTTTTTTTGAGAAATATATTCCACATAGTGTATCTATGTGAGAAATAGTGCTATTTCTGTTTTTTCTATGTTGATTTGCTTTACTCTATGAACTTCCTATGTTGTTAATTCTTTGCTATTTGTATTTCACTCAACGGATTAAAGTATTATTTATGAAGTAGGTTGTCAATTTTCGAGTAAACAAAGAGTGCCATAGGTCGAAGGGCTAAATACAGCACGCTACAAATGAGTACTAAAATAGTTCCAATAAGAATTGGGAGTACACCACCAAAAGTAAAGGTCATTCCAATTGCAAAACCAAGTAAACATTCTGCTCGGTAGATAGGCAAGAAAAAAGCAAGTACTAACAAGCCGACAAGCATATAAAAAGGCACATCTTGATTGCCAAGAGTAAAAAATACCGAAAGTACCATCCCAAAAAGCAAAGCGCCTACAAAATAGGAAACAAAACTGCTTGGTAAAGTACTACTCGATGCTTCTTTCGCTAGTCGCACTTGGGCGCGGTAGAGCAAAAACCAAGTTAGCAAAGGAAGCAAAATGCCGCCCCACCAATTCGAAAATGAAGGCAAGTCTTTGTTTTGCAAAAGATGATGACTGGGCACGCCTCCGTGAAAATGATCCCAAAGCAATAACGTCCAAATGAAGACAGTTACGAGGATAGTACAATAAATACGCTTTTTTAAAAATGTTGCTGGTTTCACAAAGTGGCTAGTTAGGAATGGTACGATAAAAGTATCTAACCATTAGTTGCATTGGGAGTGATATTGTTACAATATCTCTTTCCTCACAAGTAAAAAGTGATGCCTTGATATGATGAATTTAATGACAGGGCGGTAAAATTGGAAATACAATTCAACTTATTTTAATATAGTTGTTTATTTAATTTCTATATCTAATTGTCTTCCTTCTTCAAAAGCTTTTTTATCCATTTGTGAACCTACAAATATTCCTACGCACCCACCTAATGGTAAACCGATTCCTATTAATCCCATATTTCCAAAGCTTAATCCTAAAGCAGCTCCAATTGGCAATCCAAAAACAGACATTCCTAAAGTTGTCCAAAGATTGCGATAATAATTTTTAGGTACGATTTTAAGTTCCTTTTCTACTAGTTTAATAATTTTTCTTTGTGTCTGTGTTACTGATATCGTTAAATCAAACTCTGTTCGAGGAATGCCATTTATTGCTTCAATATCATTATTTACAGATTCAATAACTGTAAGAGGTAATTCCTTCTTTTTTAATTCTTTTAGAAAATTTCCGAGTTGGGCGTATTTTCTACATAGTTTAATGTTCTCAGAGATATCTTGTCTCTCTTTTAGTTCAATGATGTTCATAGTATTCGATTTTTTAATTCTCGGATTTCCCATCCCGATGCTTCGAGACTTAAATACAAAACCAACTTCCCTTGGGCCAATTGCCCAAATCCATCATTGTAATTGTTAACAACAGACAACTTTATATTCCAAAATGTTTTATTATTTCGTCAAAGCATTTTAAATCTTCTACATTGTAAATTCTTGGCTTATTTATAGCAAGCCCAACATGTACAGCATTATTTCTTTTTTTTTGTAAATCTGTAAGATGTGTTATTGGAATATTTAATGTTTTATCGAGTTTGAGCAATTTAAGGTACGTAATCAATTTTCCTAAACCTAAAGATCTGTCATCTTCTAATAGTTTTTTGTCTACGCCTTCTTCAATCAATAGTTGATAGATTATAGTCTCGGTTATTGCGGCGGCTAAAATTATGCACGTTAAATATCGTTCATTTTGAAGATTAAGAAGATAATCTGCATAAAATTGATTTAGTAATGTCTTGAATATTGATTGCTGCTTATCAATAACTATTTCTTTAGGAGAATTAACTTTAAAGTTGTACTTAGGTACAGGAATTAATAAATTGTAGATTATTTTTCTTGGTATTTTTATATATATCGTTCCAATAGTGTTTTCGCTTAGATAATTAGATATTTCCTCGAGGTCAAAAAACCACTGAATAAAATTACTGGTAATTCCTTTTTCTTTTGCAAAATCATTTAACAATATAGGGAACATATTAAATTTTCCGTCATTTGAAATCTCTTTGAGGGTTTTTCTAATAGAAAGTTTACCGTATGAGGATGAGTAAATAACGTTAGTCCCTTTAGGAAGTATTTCATTTTGTTTTGGTTCTAATATTAAATCGCTAAGTAGAATCTTCTCAGATGCCTTAAACTTTTTATCTAGTAAACTCTGTAAAATAAATGATTCTTTCATTATAGTTTAAATTGATTGCCGCCATCATTCTATCACTTAACTTAATTGCTAACCTTGGAAACAATTATTTTCAGTTAATGATAAAAATTCTTGTAAAAGGAAATTGAACTTACAGTAATATTTGCGATAGAGAGAAAAGGTTGTTATCTCTTTTATTTTATGCAAATTTCGCATTACAATTTGGACACTGATAGAATCTCGAATCTAATCTTGAGCAAGGTATTTTTAATTTGTCTTTTACATAGCACGAAGGACAAAAAAGGCCTTGTTCTCCTTCAAATTTATACATTCCCCATTTTAATGTTGGCTTGGATTCTGAATCTTGTAACATTATTTTACTTTTCAAAGGTTCATTGAGTTTAGACTTCCAATTTGAAATTACGCCAGAAATTTCATTTGAGATTGCCCAAGAATTGGTATGCATATCGATTTCATAAACGAACGAGTTACATGCTCCTCTATCAAAAATTCCTCGACTCATATTTTTATGATGAATTATTAGTAAAGGATGTCCAATTGAATATGCTAATGCAGCTTCAATATGATTCCATTCAGTTCCTAGGATTATTTTATTGTTTATTTCAGTGCCCTTTATTTTTCCTCTATCAATTTCAATCTGCGGAATTCCTAATACAATTGTCCCACAACATTTTGTCATTAAATTTATAACCTCATTTAATGGAGTTTCATTTGGAAAGTCAGATTGACCTATTGTTCTTGGATTAAGATTCATAGTTTTTAAAAGGTTGTAAAAATTTTCAATTCCGTTTTCAAATTCATCAGGAATCCAATTTGGTCGACTTATAAATACTTCTTTCATTTAGGTGGTTTTAAAATAAGGTAAAAGTCCTGCTATACGAGGTTTGGGATTAAAGATGAGTTTTTTTATTATGTAAAAACTTTTCAAGGATTAAACCCTTTTTAAATTCAGACAATACTAAATGAAAGAAGTATTTATAAGTCGACCAAATTGGATTC
>OBMA010000140.1_pt1 | contig 36482 bp, 29 predicted proteins | sample 1539141 | NCBI WGS metagenome assembly OBMA01 (sample SAMEA3991484, study PRJEB22521) | metagenome | biome: anthropogenic terrestrial biome; feature: sewage plant; material: raw primary sludge | place: Sweden | collected 2012-09-26
TAGAAATATCCTTCGAGGCTTTTTTGTGTTTATATAATTCGAGCTATAAATTAGCCTTGAGTTATTGGATAATACCTATTTATCTAATGGTTCTGGTTGGTTTAATGCTTAATAATTACCATTATATATCAAATAAAAGGAGCATTTTTGATGTTTTATCTGGTATGTTATAATTAGCTATTTGTCAAGAAAAAATACGGTGTAAACATTGTTTACTTACTGATTATCAATTATTTAGAATATCATTGCTAATTCTTAAAAATAGACAATTTAAATAATAAAGGCTTGGTAAAACGGATTTTTTTTTGTATCTTTGCAAATGATAAGAATAAGGGTAATATTATGTATATTTATAATTACCCATTAAGGTATCTAACGGAACTGAGATTATAAGTGAAGCTCTTTCTCACATAGACTTTAATCTCGAGCAATTTTTACTTTTTCTATTGCTCAGGTTCCATAAAGAAAATAATATGAAGAGAAGAAACAAGATTGTGTTATTAATACTTATTGTATTTATGTTTATTCCTACGTCTGGTTTAGCAGCTGAGACATCAGGGGTAGATTCAAAAAATTGCGATTGGAATCCAGTGATGGATGCAATAGTCCAGGTGGAAAGTCACGGTAATAACCGTGCAAAGAGAGGTAGCTCTGTAGGAGCTATGCAGATTACTCCAATTTTGGTAGTTGAATGTAATCAGATACTTAAAAGAAGAAAAAGTAAAAAGAGATATAAGTTATCTGATAGATTCAGTCTTACGAAATCTAAGGAAATGTTCTTGCTTATACAATCGTATTATAATCCTTTTAATAATATAGAAAAGGCTGTGAGATTGTGGAATGGTGGTGTGAATTACAGTATTCTGCGAACACAGCGATATTTTGAGAAGGTTATGAATCTTTTGAAGAATTAGTTTTATTCTATAGAGTCTGGTTGTCTTTTTAGGCAATCAGGCTTTTTTCTTCCTAATTAATCTTAATAATACATTGTTTGAACAACTTTTAGATTAATTTTGTAGTCAAACAAAAATATAAATTATATTGATTATGAAATTAATTATTGTATTAGTAGTTGTAGTGCTACTTGTTTTTTGGTGTATCTCTATTTACAACAATCTTGTAAAACTGAGAAACAATCGAGAAAATGCTTTTGCAAATATAGATGTTCAGCTCAAGCAGCGTCATGACTTGGTACCACAAATTGTGGCTACAGTAAAGGGTTATGCTGATCATGAGAAAGAAGTCTTTATGCGTGTAACTGAGGCTCGCTCTGCTGCAATGGGTGCTACTACCATTGATGATAAAATCAATGCAGAAAATGTTCTTACTAGTGCTCTTTCAGGATTTAAGGTCTCTATGGAGGCATATCCTGAGTTGAAAGCCAATGAGAATTTCCTTCAATTGCAAAACGAACTTTCTGATATAGAAAATAAATTGGCTGCTGTTCGTAGATTCTTTAATTCATCTACAAAAGAGCTTAATAATGCAGTAGAGGTTTTCCCTTCTAATATTTTCGCTAATATGTTTGGTTTTAAGAAGGAACCTATGTTTGAAATCCCTCAGGAGAACAAAGCTGAATTTGATAAAGCTCCTGAAGTAAAGTTCTAAGCTGATGAAATATGTAGGACTGCAGACTCAGATAAGTCGTAATAATATACTGAGTCTGCTTTTATTGCTTATTTTTCCTTTTGGTATACTTGGAATGGTGTGGGTCTTCCTTGTTTTGATAAATTATTTCGGCAGTGGAGCTTACGATGCTTACGGCAAGATAGTTTATCATCTTAATGTTGATACAGTAAACCTGATGTTCGTGTCTTACTTACCTTGGGTAATTGGAGTTGTAGGTATTTGGTTTATAATTGCTTATTTCTCTAATGTGTCGATGATAAAGCAAGCTACAGGTGCACGTTCTGTAAGCCGTATGGAGAATCCACGTCTTTACAATATCGTGGAAAATCTGTGTATGACTTGTAATATGGACATGCCGCAGATTAACATCGTGGATGATCCGCAGCTTAATGCTTTTGCAAGTGGCATAAATAAGAAAAGTTATACAGTTACGGTTACAACAGGATTGTTGGATTTACTTGATGATAAAGAACTTGCTGGTGTGCTAGGGCATGAACTAACGCATATACGTAACCGAGATACAAAACTTCTTATTACCAGTATCATTTTTGTAGGTATTGTTTCCACAGTAATGTCATTAATATTGAATATGATGTATAACATGATGTGGTTTGGTGGAACAAGCAGACGAAGTAGTGATAATGATAATGATAAAGGTGGTGGACTTTCTATAGTCGTTATTATGATTATAGGACTTGTTTGCTGCGCAATAGCATATATATTTACTCTTCTGACAAGATTTGCCATTTCTCGAAAACGTGAATATATGGCAGATGCTGGTGGTGCTGAATTATGTGGTGACCCATTGGCTTTGGCTTCTGCATTGAAAAAGATATCAGGAAATCCTGGACTGGATAATGTGAAACGCGCTGACGTAGCGCAGTTGTTTATCATTCAGCCTGATGAAATGAAACAGGGACTTCTAAGTTTTATGAATTCACTGTTCAGTACTCACCCTGATACAGAGAAGCGTATTGCTGTTTTGGAGCAGTTCTAATATTATGGCGTATTTAAATAAATTAAGAATAAAATCATTACTTGTCATTGGGTTGCTTTCATCACAAGTCTTTGCACAGCATGTAAGTTATCGTTCATTTGATCATTATAATGAAAAGGTAGCCGAATTTGAAAGAATGAGTGATATTGACAGTACCGATGTGGTGATGTTAGGCAATAGCCTTACTGAATACGCCGGAGACTGGAGTAAACTGTTAAAGTACAGACATGTGAAAAACCGTGGTATTGCTGGTGATGATGCTGAAGGAATATATCAAAGATTAAACCAAATCCTACCAGGAAGACCAAAGGCTGTTTTCCTAATGGTTGGAATTAATGATATAAGTCATGGATTAACAGCAAGTGAGGTGTTTGAAAAATGTCAGAAAGTAATAGATAGAATATGGGCATGCCGGCGTCATACTAAATTGTATGTGCAGAGTATTCTTCCAATAAATGAAACTTTTGATCAATGGAAGACCCTTGAAGGTAAGACTGATGAAGTTGCTGCTGTAAACAGACTTCTGCGTCATTATTGTATAAGCAACAACATTACGTATATTAATCTGTTTAAGGATTTTAATCGACATGGAACAAATGAAATGCGTAAACCTCTTACAAGTGATGGACTTCATTTAACTCCGATCGGGTATAAAGTTTGGACTTTTAGATTGAATAGATATTTATAAACATAAAACGGATGCTGTACAGCATCCGTTTTTTTTATATATCATGAATTAGATACTTAAATAATTATAAGTCCACAAATATGAAACCGTTTCAATAATTAACATTATTGTTGAATAAAGTAGATATGTCACGGCTAAGTAACAATGTGATGAGATTAAAATATGTGTAATATTTTTCCTCTTCATAGTATCTTAACTTTATGTATAGATTTCTTTAATTTCTAAACTTATGAACAGGACGCAAAATAGTCCCATTTATACAATAAAAAAACTCGGAACACTTTGTTTAAAAGTGTTCCGAGATAATTTAGTTGCGGAGGCAAGACTCGAACATGCGACCTCCAGGTTATGAGCCTGGCGAGCTACCAACTGCTCCACCCCGCGATATTAACCAATTAAAAATCAAGAGTTTTGAAATGTTTGTTATCCCTCATCCTTGTTTTGTGAGTGCAAAGGTATTACTAATTTTTGACACCACCAAATATTTCTATGACTTTTTTCAAAATAAGTCTAATTCTTACATATTGTGTTGGTTATCTAAAATAAATATTCTACATTTGCACATGTTTAATATGATGTGCAATTAAAATAACAGAGGAACAGATATGTCAATCTCAAAAACAAGGCAGAAGCTTGTGGACGTTGCAAGACTTTTATTTGCCAAAAATGGTATTGCCAATACAACGATGAATGACATTGCCGTTGCTTCAGGTAAGGGACGTCGAACTCTTTATACGTATTTCAGTAGAAAGGAAGACGTGTATTCCGCTGTTATCGAATCAGAATTGGAACGCCTTTCTGATAGATTGGATGAAGTGGCAAGTATGAAGATGCGTCCTCAAGATAAAATCATAGAACTTATTTACACCCATCTTAGCATGATACGTGAAACTGTTGTTAGAAATGGTAATTTGCGTGCTGAGTTTTTTCGTAATATTTGGATGGTTGAGAAGGTGAGAAAAAACTTTGATGAGGACGAAATAGAATTGTTCCGTAAGGTTTATGCAGAAGGCAAGGCTGATGGGGAGTTTGATATTGATGATGTGGATTTAGTGGCAGACATAACGCATTATTGTATAAAAGGACTTGAAGTTCCGTTTATATACGGTCGTCTTGGTCATGGATTGACCGAGGAAACCAGTAAACCATTAGTGGCAAAGGTCGTTTATGGTGCATTGGGGAAATCTATTAGCAGATAATTTTTTAATATATAACATTTAACAAATTAGAAAATGGGATTATTAACAGGTAAGACAGCCCTTATTACAGGTGCTGCACGCGGCATTGGCAAGGCTATTGCCATGAAGTTTGCCGAAGAAGGAGCAAACATTGCATTCACAGATCTTTTTATAGATGAAGAGCATGGTGGTCTGGCAACAGAGCGCGAGATTGCATCTCTTGGCGTAAAGGCAAAGGGATATGCAAGTAATGCAGCTGATTTCAAACAGTCAGAAGAAGTTGTAGCTAAGGTTAAGGAAGAATTCGGTTCTGTAGATATTTTAGTAAACAATGCCGGTATCACAAAGGACGGTCTTATGTTGCGTATGACGGAACAGCAGTGGGATGCAGTTATTGCTGTAAACTTGAAGAGTGCCTTCAACTTTATCCATGCTTGTGTTCCAGTTATGATGCGTCAGCGTGGTGGTTCTATTATCAATATGGCATCTGTAGTTGGTGTTCATGGTAATGCTGGTCAGGCTAATTATGCAGCTTCAAAGGCTGGTCTTATTGCATTGGCAAAGAGTATTGGTCAGGAAATGGGACCTAAGGGTATCCGTGCAAATGCCATTGCTCCAGGTTTCATAGATACAGCTATGACACAGGCTTTGCCTGATGATATCCGCAAGGAATGGATTAGTAAGATTCCTCTTCGCCGTGGTGGTAATGTTACAGATATTGCAAACACTGCAGTTTATTTGGCTTCAGACCTTTCTAGCTATGTTTCTGGTCAGGTTATCCAGGTAGATGGTGGTATGAACATGTAATCAATAAGTAGAAAAAATTGATTCCAGTTTACGAAGATAATCATATAATCATTGTCTATAAGAACAGTGGCGAAATCGTACAAGGTGATAAAACCGGTGATGAGCCATTGTCCGAGACAGTGAAGAAATACATAAAGGAGAAGTACCAAAAGCCGGGAAATGTTTTTCTCGGCGTGGTACATCGCCTTGATCGTCCTGTTTCAGGACTTGTTACTTTTGCTAAGACATCAAAAGCGCTTACACGTTTGAATAAAATGTTTTGTGATGGTGAAGTACACAAAACATATTGGGCAATAACAAAGGATGCCCCAAAGGAATCTGAAGGTATGCTTACTGATTGGCTCGTGAGAAATGAGAAGCAGAATAAAAGTTATGCATACAGTCATGAAGTTCCGAATTCAAAAAAGGCAATTTTGGAATATAAGGTAATTGGCCATACCGACAATTATAATTTGTTGGAGATAAATCTCATGACAGGTCGTCATCATCAGATACGTTGTCAATTGGCAAATATGGGATGTCCGATAAAAGGGGACTTGAAGTATGGAGCAAAGCGAAGTAATCCAGATGGAAGCATATCTTTGTTGTCGCATCACATAGAGTTTGCTCATCCTGTATCAAAAGAACTTATTTCTATAGATTCACCAGTCCCTGATGATAATTTATGGAAAGCTTTGACTGAATCTGTGTAAGTTTTGTTGATAAAATTTGCACAATTCGTTTTTTTATTATATTTTCGCAGTAGTTATTTAACTAAGTACGACAGAATATGATACTAATACTATAGTTGACATCTTTCACGCCTATGAGGAAGTATGTGAAATGGGGTGTCGGAATAATCGTTACTCCATTTATATTGTTTGCTATTTTAGCAATATTGTTTTATTTCCCTCCATTTCAAAAATGGGCAGTAAAGCAAGTAACTGCATACGCCTCAGAAAAGACAAAGACAGAGATAATTATTAGCCACGTAAATCTTGAGTTTCCTTTAAATCTTGGCATTGACGGTGTAAAGGTCCTTCAGCAGAATGATTCCATGCCGCAGGTAAAGGATACCGTTGCTGATATAAAGAAAGTAGTTGCCAATGTAAGACTCATTCCTCTTTTTAGCAAAAAAATAGATATAGACGAGTTGAGTTTTGATTGCATGAAAGTTAATACAACTAACTTCATTCATGAAGCACGTGTAAAGGGTACTATCGCTAGAATGGACTTGGTTGCACACTGTATTGACCTAGGTGCTGAACACGTAAATATAGATAAGGCAAATCTTAAAAATGCAGTCCTTGACGTGGCTTTAAGTGATACTGTTCCAAAGGATACTACAAAGAGAACCAATTTTTGGACAATTAATGTTCATAAGTTGAATGTGGAGAAGACCGACTTGACTCTACATATGCCTGGTGATACTCTTCAAGTTCAGGCTTATCTTGGTAAGTCAATTGCCGAAGGTGGATATTTCGACTTATATAGAGGCGCTTACAATGTAAAACGTTTCCAATGGAATGACGGTAGATTAAATTACGATAACAATTTCAAGATACATTCTAAAGGATTTGATTATAATCACGTTAGCCTAAGCAATATAGCCATAGGTATAGATGATCTTTCATATCTTGCTCCAAATTTGATTATGAAATTACGTGAATGTAGTTTCAAAGAGAAAAGCGGAATAGCTATTGACGCTTTATTAGGGAAAATTGCTCTTGACTCTAATAGATTGTTGTTGGAGAGTCTTTATTTCAAAACACCGCAATCACATCTTCGGGCACGAGTTTCATTAGATTTGAAAACCTTTGTTAAAGATAATCCAGGAAAGTTCAAAGTTTCTTTAAAAGGAAGTGTCGGAAAGTCTGATTTGATGCGTTTCATGGGTAATATGCCGTCAACTTTCCGTAAACAATGGCCAAATCATCCTTTAACTGTTTCGGGGACAGCCATTGGTAATATGAAATCAGTGAGTTTCTCAAGACTTTCTGTTAAGTTGCCAACAGCATTCAATTTAACAGCAAAGGGTTTTATAGCTAACATTGATAATATAAAGAAACTTCGTGGCAGCATTAATATCAAAGCACATGCATATAAATTGGGTTTTGTTATGTCAATGCTTCCTAAAAATATAACTCGTAAGATCAGAATACCGAGTGGAATTTTCGTTGATGGAGCTTTTATGTTTAACGGAAACAGATATGCAACAAACTTTATTTCACAGGAAGGTAAGGGACATGTGAGAGTAGTTGCAGATTTTAATGCCGATAGAATGGCGTATAATGCAATAATAAATGCTTCTAATTTGCAGTTGCAGCATTTCGTTTCAAATTATGGTTTGCATTCTTTTACTGGTTTCTTAGCGGTTAAAGGGAGAGGAATTGACTTCACATCTTCACGTACAGTGTTGATTTCAAGATTGAGAATAAATAAATTCAATTATGGTGGTTACAATCTTGATCGTGTAAATGCAAATGTAAAATTGCAGAATGGTGTTGCCAATGCTGTTATAAATAGTCTGAATCCTTTGTTAAAGGGATATATAAACATCAGTGCCTTAGTACACAGAAATAATGTCAAGGCTACGCTTGTCTGCGATTTAGCTAAAGCGGATTTATATAATCTTAAGCTAACGAAGTCACCTTTGTTTGCATCTATATGTGCCCATCTGGATATAGAGTCAGACATGAAAAAATATTATAAGGTGAATGGAATGGTTAATGATTTGGCTATTCATGACAGTACAAAATTTTATAAGTCAGATGCTATTGCTGTCGACATACTTTTGCGTAGTGATACAACACATGCAGCTATTAATAGTGGTGATTTCAACATTGATATTGATGCCAAAGGCGGTTACGAACGATTGCTGAGTCAAGGACAAAGCATCGTAAAGGAAGTTCAGCGTCAAATTAAAGACAGGGTGATAAATCAGGTTATGTTGCGCAGAAAGTTACCTGACGCAAGTATAACTTTCTCTAGTGGCAAAGATAATTTCTTAGTTTATTTGCTTAATAAATATGGCTATTACTTCTCTAAAGCTAATGTTGATATGTGCTCTTCTCATATCACCGGTCTTACTGGAAATGTAAGCATAGACTCTTTGGTTATGGATAGCATCAGACTTGACACTGTGAGATTAAACATAAAGTCTGATAACGACAAGTTAGTGTATAGTGCCCAAGTTATCAACAATAAACGAAATCCACAATATGTGTTCCGTGCTATTGTAGACGGAGATTTAAATGAACATGGTTCAAACATGAAGGCAAAACTTTATGATGCCAATAACAAATTAGGAATACAAATTGGACTGTTGGCAGAAATGGAACACAATGGAATACGTATGAGTATATTAGGGGATAATCCTATACTTGGTTATAAGACTTTCGATGTCAACGATAGTAATTATGTGTTCTTAGGTGATGATAGGCGATTGTCTGCTAACCTTCAGCTAAAAGCTGAAGATGGAATGGGAGTGCAGTTGTACACGGATGACGAAAATAAGGAAGCACTCCAAGATCTTACAGTCTCATTGCACAAGTTTCAACTTCATGATATTCTGTCTGTGTTGCCTTACACTCCAGATGTATCTGGAGTGTTGAATGGAGATTACCACTTGATACAGACGAAAGACGAGATTTCTGTATCATCAAATATGACGGTAGACAAGATGATATATGAGCATTGTCCAATGGGAGATATAGCAACAGAATTTGTATACATGCCAAAGAAGGATGGTTCGCATTATGTTGACGGTATACTTTCACAAAATGGATTGAAGATTGCTACCGTTAAAGGAACATACAAATCTGGGGATCCTGGATATATTGATGCAAAATTAGGTTTTGACCGTACTCCAATGGAAGTGTTCAATGGTTTTATTCCAAACCAGATAATCGGCTTCAAGGGATATGCAGAGGGTATTCTCAGCATGAATGGAACTTTGTCAAAGCCAAACATTAATGGAGAAGTTTATCTTGATTCTGCATATCTTGTAAGTCAGCCTTATGGTGTTGAGATGCGTTTTGATAATGACCCGATTACAATAAGTGGTAGTAAATTGCTGTTTGAAAATTTCCAGATGTATGCCCATAATAACAGTCCGTTGACAATGTCAGGATACCTGGATTTCTCAGATCTTGGCAAAATGTCAATGGACGTAAAAATGAGAGCATCTAATTTAGAAATTATAAATTATAAGGAAAACTTACGTTCGGAAGTTTTTGGAAAGGCATTTGTTAATTTCTATGGAAGTATGCATGGACATCTGGACAATTTGCAGATGAGGGGAAAGCTTGATGTGCTTGGATCTACAGACATGACTTATATCTTGAGAGATTCACCAATCACAACCGACAACCAATTAGATGGGCTAGTTAAGTTTACTGACTTTCAGAATTCTACAACTCTGACGGTCAACCGTCCTCCATTGGCAGGATTCAATATGGATTTATCTATGAATATCAACGAGAGTGCTCATATTCTTTGTGCGCTCAATGCAGATAAGTCAAATTATGTAGATCTTATTGGAGGTGGTGATTTGAGAATGCTATACAATACAGTTGATAATCTGCGCCTTACAGGAAGATACACATTGAATAACGGCGAGATGAAGTATTCTTTGCCAATAATTCCACTAAAGACATTTAGTATACAAGACGGAAGTTATATAGAGTTCAATGGTGATCCAATGAATCCTAAACTTAATATATCTGCCACAGAAACAAACAAGGCTACTGTATCTTCTGACGGTGGGACAGGTAGAACTGTTTCTTTCGAATGTGGTGTGAAGATTACTAAGACATTGAAGGATATGGGATTGGAATTCATCATAAAATCGCCAGAGGACATGGCTGTTAGTAATCAGTTGAATACAATGAGCGTTGAGGAACGAGGAAAGGTAGCTGTTACCATGCTTACTACTGGTATGTATCTTTCCGACGGAAATACAAACGGATTTTCTATGAACTCGGCATTAAGTGCATTCCTGCAAAGTCAAATCAATGGTATCGCTGGTAATGCTTTAAAAACATTAGACTTAAGCTTTGGTATGGATAATGCAATGGATGCTACTGGAAATCAACATACAGACTATTCATTCAAGTTTGCAAAGCGATTTTGGAACAACCGTGTTAGAATTATTGTAGGCGGTAAGTTCTCTACAGGACAAGATGTCACAAACCAGAATCAGTCATTCTTTAGTAATGTGTCTTTCGAGTATCGTCTTAATGAGGCTTCAACGCAATATTTGAAACTATTCTACGATCGTGATAGTTATGATTGGTTGGAAGGGGATGTTGGGCAGTATGGAGTTGGTTTTATATGGCGTCGTAAGATGCAGCATTTCAGTGATTTATTCCGTTTCAAGGATTCAAATGCCACGGTTCCTATGGTGATTGATAAAAATGATACAATAAAGCAAAAATAAATATGAAATCAATAATATATAATTACATATTGTTTATTTGCGGTTTAGCTCTGCTTTCAGCTTGTTCCACTACGGACAAAGTGCCAGAAGGCGACCAACTGTATGTAGGACTGACAAAGATAAAATATACTAATTACGAGAAGAATTCTCATTTCAATTATACACGTGACGAACTTGATGCAGCCCTAGCGTGTGCTCCAAATGGTGCGTTGTTTGGCAGCTCATATTATCGCACTCCGTTTCCTTATGGTCTTTGGGTGTGGAATGCTTTTTCAAAATCAGAGGGACCCGTTGGTAAATGGATTTCAAAAACATTTGGTAAGGCTCCCGTTTTGATGAGTTGGGTAAATCCGGCTTTGCGTGTATCAGTTGCCCAATCTGCACTTAAATCACATGGATATTTTAATGGAAGTGTGAATTACAAGACTATACCGATGAGTAATCCAAAGAAAGCCAAGATAGGTTATGACGTTGATATGGGACATCTATACACGATAGATAGTGTGGCTTATGAGAAGTTTCCTGAAGATGCCGACAGTTTGTTGAAACGGACATTAACAGATGCAGTTATACATAAGGGAGATGCCTTTGATGTTTCTACATTGGATGCAGAAAGAAAACGAGTAAGTATATTGTTTCGTAATAATGGATATTATTATTATCAACCAAGTTATGCCTCATATCTTGCAGATACGATATCTGTTCCAGGTAAGGTTCAGATGAAATTCCAGCTTGCAGAACAAATTCCTGAAAAGGCAAAGCGTAAATGGTATATTGGAAGAGTGGACTTGCAGTTGCGTAAGCAGATAATGGAACAGCTTAATGACTCGCTGATGCATCGTAATTTTAAAGTGCATTTCAACGGACGTCATTCTCCGATGCGTCCAAGAGTTATAATGCGCGATTTAAAACTTAGACCAGGAAATATATATAGTTATGATAACTATTTGGAATCTTCAAACAGAATTTCTGGTAATGGACTGTTCAGTATTGTAGATTTCCAATTTACTCCACGTGATTCATCTGCTACATGCGATACACTTGACTTGGCTTTGAATTGCGTATTTGATAAACCTTATGATTTCTATGTTGAGACAAATTACACTGGCAGGACAAGCGGAAGGATGGGACCTGGATTGGTTGTAGGTTTTACAAAGCGAAATGTTTTCCGTGGAGGAGAAAAACTTGATATAAATATAAAGGGCTCTTATGAGTGGCAGTCTGGACATACAGCCAGTGGCACTAGTGATAACATGAATTCTTATGAGTATGGTGGTGATGCGTCTTTAGAGTTTCCTAGACTTATAATGCCATTTCTGCAACATCGTAGATTCTTCACGACTCCGTCTACAATATTAAAGGCTTCTACTGATATCATCAATCGTGCAGGATATTTCAAGCGACATATAGCATCGGGAGAATTAACATATACCTTCCAGACAAGCAAGAACTCAATGCACCAGTTCAGTCCTATTATACTAGAGTATGAGTATATGACTTCACATACGGAGAAGTTTGACTCTGTAATGAAGACCAGCCCTTATCTGCAAGTTTCAATGAAGAACCAGTTTATTCCTAAAATGAAATATAGTTATATCTATACAAGTGACAAGACATATCGAAATCCTATATGGTGGCAGACAACAATCAGTGAGGCTGCTAATATTTTATCTTTGGGTTATACAATTGCAGGAAAGTCATGGAGTGAGAAGGATAAGAAAATGTTTAAGAACCCTTATGCTCAATACGTGAAAATAGAAACTGAGTTCAGAAAGACATGGCGATTAGCAGAACATTCAACTCTTGTAGCTCATCTTGACCTTGGTGCAATATGGGCTTATGGTAATTCTGATATGGCACCGTGGAGTGAACAATTCTATATCGGTGGCGCAAACAGTGTACGTGCTTTTACTGTAAGGAGCGTAGGACCAGGAGCATATTATCCTACAGCAAACACTTATTCTTATCTTGACCAGACAGGAGATATCAAGTTTCTAGCCAACTTGGAATATCGTCCCCATCTTTTCGGTAATCTCTATGGTGCAGTGTTCATGGATGCAGGAAACGTTTGGACGATGCACGATAGTAGCGATCGTCCAGGAGGAAAGTTTCAATTGAAGAATGCTGTTAAGGAAATGGCTCTGGGCACAGGTATAGGATTAAGGTATGATTTGGATTTCTTTGTGATTAGAGTAGATTGGGGAGTAGGTTTGCATCTTCCATATAAGAGTGGATTTTATAATCTTCCTAATTTCAATGATAGTCAAAGTTTGCATTTCGCAATCGGAATGCCTTTCTAGTTATGTAGACATAATCAATTACAATATAAAAAAATGTTATGTTGATTAAAAAGTGTGGCTATACTTATTCATTCTCAGTATTATTTGTTAAATTTGCACTTCAAATTAAAGCATAATAAAAATATTATTTATGAAACCTACATTGTTACTTTTAGCTGCTGGTATGGGCAGTCGTTATGGTGGTCTTAAGCAATTAGATGGTCTAGGTCCTAACGGAGAAACCATTATGGACTATTCTATTTATGATGCTATTCAGTCAGGATTTGGTAAAATCGTATTTGTTATCCGTAAAGATTTCGAAAATGAATTCCGCACAAAGATACTTTCTAAGTATGAAGGTCATGTTCCTGTAGAGTTGGTATTCCAGAGTATTGATAATCTTCCTGAAGGATTCTCTGTGCCAGAAGGTCGTGAGAAACCATGGGGAACAAACCATGCAGTACTTATGGCAAAGGATGTTATTAAGGAACCTTTCTGTGTTATTAACTGTGATGATTTCTATAATCGTGATTGTTTCAAGGTAATTGGTAAGTTCTTGGCTGATCTTCCTGAAGGAAGCAAGAATACTTATGCTATGGTAGGTTTCAGAGTAGGTAACACGCTTTCTGATAACGGTTCAGTAGCTCGTGGAATATGCTCAAAAGACGCTAGCGAAAATCTTACAACTGTTGTTGAGCGCACAGAGATTATGCGTGTAGACGGTAAGGTTTCTTACAAAGATGAAGAAGAAAAGTGGGTTGCAGTAGAGGATAATACTCCTGTATCAATGAATGTATGGGGCTTTACTCCAGATTATTTTGAGCACAGCGAGGTTTACTTCAAGGAGTTCCTTTCTGAGCCTAAGAATATGGAAAATCTTAAGGCAGAGTTCTTCATTCCATTGATGGTAAACAAACTTATTAATGAGAATACAGCTACAGTAAAGGTTATTGATACAACAAGTAAATGGTTTGGTGTTACTTACGCAGCTGATCGTCAGAGCGTAGTAGATAAGATTCAGACTCTTATAAGCGATGGTGTATATCCTAATAAACTATTTTAAATTAATAGTCAGTTAGGGAATACAAACTATTCTTTAAAAATTAAATATAAGATTGGTCAGGAATGTTTGCAGTATATTTATTGCATCAATTCTGACCAAATTTTGTTTCTAAAACATTAGGTTTCACCTAATTTTATTACCTTTGCAATCATTATGCAGATAGATATTATAACAGAGAATGAAATCGCTGAGTTGAAAACTCTTATTAGCGATGCAAACAAAATAATACTTGTAGGGCACAAAAGTCCTGACGGTGATGCTATTGGTGCTTGTCTTGGTTTGGCGGAATATTTGCGCCAGCATGGTAAGAGCCCATCTGTGTTCATTCCTGATGCATATCCAGATTTTCTAAAGTGGTTGCCAGGTACAGAGAAAATTGTAAGATACGATAAGCATAAAGCAGAGATAGACACAGCTTTTAAGAATGCAGATTTGATCTTCTGTCTCGACTTTAATGATACTGCCAGACTTGAAGACATGCAAGAATGCGTTGAATCTTCTCCAGCAAAAAAGATTCTTATAGACCATCATCTCAGTCCTATCCTTGATTCTGGAATAACGATTTCACATCAAGAAGCATGCAGTACATGTGAATTGGTATTTCGCCTTATCTATCAACTCTCTGGAATTGAAAATATGACACGTAAGATAGCTGTTCCTATATATTGTGGAATGATGACTGATACAGGAGGCTTTACTTATAATTCTGCACGTCCAGAAATATATTCTATTATAGGACTTCTTCTCACTGTTGGCATCGATAAAGATAAAATCTATCGCAATGTATTCAATAATTACAGCCCGTGGGCAATAAAGTTCCGTGGTTATTTAATGAGTCAAAAGTTGAATGTCTTTGATGAATATCATGCATCTTATTTCACAGTAAGTAGACAAGATATGAAAGATTACCACTTTATAAAAGGTGATTTAGAAGGACTTGTTAATGAACCTCTGCGCATAAAGGGACATAAGTTTTCAATCTCTCTTCGTGAGGACGATCGACACGATAATACTATTCTTGTAAGTTTACGTTCTGTTGATGATTTTCCATGTAATAAGGTTTCAGAAGAATTTTTCAATGGTGGAGGACATCTTAATGCCAGTGGTGGTAAACTACATTGCAGTCTTGCAGAGGCCGAAATAATTGCCCGAAATGCTATAATCAAATTCGGTGATATGTTGAAAGCTTAAAAATTGGGAAATATAAATAAAAACTCTCATAATAACCTTTCTATATGTTAGCTTTTTAGTATCTTTGCATCTAAATGATAAGATAAGTAGCACTTTTGCATTATCTTTGCTATTGTAATTTATAAATTTAACGATGAAGAAAACTCTATTTGCACTTCTCGCTTTGGTGGGTATAATGATTTTCGTTTCATGTAGTGATACGGAAACTTATGCTGATAAGAAGAAAAAAGAACGCGCGGCAATCAATAAATTCATTGCTGATTCTGCGGTTAATGTAATTTCTGAAGCAACTTTTTTTGCGCAAGATTCTACAACAAATGTTAGTAGAAATGAATATGTTCTATTTAATAGTTCTGGTGTATATATGCAGATTGTAAGGAAGGGTACTGGCTCTAAATTGAACAGTGGTGAAACTTCTGCAGTTCTTATGAGATTTACTGAGGTCAATCTTATGACAGATTCTGTTCTGTTGTCAAACGATGTGCTTAAATATTCTGCAATTGTTGACCATATGAATGTCAGAAACATTTCTGGTTCCTTCTATGGACAATTTGTATCTGGTGAAAGTTTGTTTGCTAGTTATTATAGTACAACATCAGTTCCCGCCGGACTGTTGGTACCTTTCGCTTATATCAATCTTGCACGTTATGCGTCTGCAGAAAGTGATATAACAAAGGTAAAATTAATTGTTCCGTCGGCTCAGGGTACTACTATTGCATCAAGTAGCGTATATCCTTGTCTGTATGAACTTACATTGCAAAAAGGTAGATAACATAAATATATGACACTAATTAAATCTATTTCCGGTATCCGTGGTACTATTGGCGGACATGCCGGTGACACACTTAATCCTCTTGATATCGTAAAGTTTACTTCGGCATATGCAACATTTATTCGTCGCAGTAAGAAATCAGACAGCAACAAGATTGTTGTTGGTCGTGATGCTCGTATTTCTGGAGATATGGTTAAGAATGTTGTGTGTGGTGCTCTTATGGGTATGGGATATGATGTTATTAACATTGGTCTTGCTACAACACCGACAACAGAACTTGCTGTGCGTATGAGTGGAGCTGATGGGGGTATTATCATCACGGCAAGTCATAATCCACGTCATTGGAATGCTCTTAAATTACTTAATAATGAAGGTGAATTCCTTACAAAGAATGACGGTAATGAGGTGCTTGATATTGCTGAAAGAGAAGATTTTGAATTTGCTGATGTTGATAATCTTGGCAAATACAAAGAAAACGATACTTTTGACAAACTACATATAGATAGTGTGTTGGCTTTGAAACTTGTTGATGTTGAAGCAATCAAGAAGGCCGGTTTCAAGGTTGTTGTTGATTCAATAAATTCAGTCGGCGGTGTAATTCTTCCTAATCTACTAAAGGCTCTTGGAGTAGAATATAAATTTATAAACGGAGAAGCTAATGGTGAATTTGCACATAATCCAGAACCAATAGAGAAGAATCTTGGTGGTATAATGGGTGAACTTGCTAATGGCGGTTATGATCTCGGTATCGTCGTAGATCCTGATGTTGATCGTTTGGCCTTCATCTGTGAGGATGGCAAGATGTTTGGTGAAGAATATACGCTAGTTTCTGTTGCTGATTATGTTTTGAGCAACACACCTGGTAACACGGTTTCAAACTTGAGTTCGACTCGTGCCCTTCGTGATGTGACAATTAATCATGGTGGTGTTTACACTCCTGCAGCAGTGGGAGAGGTGAATGTAACTACAAAGATGAAAGATGTTCATGCCGTTATTGGTGGTGAAGGCAACGGTGGAGTTATATATCCAGAAAGCCATTATGGTCGTGATGCTCTAGTTGGTATCGCTTTGTTTTTGTCTAATCTTGCTCATAAGGGATGCAGCATAAGTCAACTTCGTGCTACTTATCCAGAATATTGCATTGCTAAGAATAGAATAGACCTTACTCCTTCTACAGATGTAGATGCAATCCTTGTTAAGGTTAAGGAAATGTATGGTAAGGAAAAGGATGTTCAGGTTACAGATATTGATGGAGTCAAACTTGACTTCCCTGATAAATGGGTACATCTTCGTAAGAGTAATACTGAGCCGATTATCAGAGTATACAGTGAGGCTGCTACAATTGATGAGGCTGATGCCTTGGGCAAGAAGCTCATGCAGGTTGTTTACGATATGCAGTAAGCTATAATGAAATATTAAAAGGTGCACTTCAATTGAAGTGCACCTTTTTTATATTTATTTGCTCATGAATTCACCTTGAATCAAAGCAATCTTTATCCATAAATCCATGTATTTTTGTTGAAATGAAACTAGATCTATAGAGTTTCCCTTGTCATCATATACATGAGTATCTGGTTTGCCATTTTTCTTTATTTCCATCGAAATAGCTTCTTTACCATTCTCATGATAGAATTTCAATGATTTCAAAACACCGTTATCAATGTTAAAACTGCCGGTCTTATCATCTTCTGTCCAGATTTTACCTGTAAACGGTTCTTTATCGTAATACACGGAATCTTTTTTGAAGCTTACTTCATTGGTATGTATTTTCTTTGTACACGCTGTTGCCATTATTACGGCAATGACGATTACAATAAAAGCCTTTATCTTCTTCATTTTTAGTTTGCCTTATCTTTATCTTTATTCGAAATGCCCTCATCTTCTGCTAATTCCTTGTACATGTCATCAAGTGTGTTGAAAAGTGTGTTGATATTAGCTTCGTTTCCACATGCTTCCTCAAAGAGTTCTGTCAAATCATCAGTTTCTTTTTCCAATGCGCGGTTGTTGATTAGTATATTTGTATTCAAAAGTAACAATCTTAGTATTGTTATCTGATTTATGTTTATCTTTCCTGATTTTGCTGTTTTAATTCCTGCTACATACGTTTTCATTATTGTTCTTACCATAAGCTGTATGGTTTTTGGCTCATCAATTGCAGCCAACTGTATACCTTTTGTGTATTGTTCCAAATGTTCAGGTATTGTAGAGAACATACCTCCAAGTAACAATTCCATATTTCTTCTGTATTCATCAACTGTTGCTTCGTAAAGTTTAGTTGTTTTACAAGCAAATTTTAGATAATCATGCGCAGTAGATTTCTTACCACTACACAATTTAAGTATATCGCTCTCCACCTTTTCTTCATCAGAGTAGTTAAGTCTTATAAGAATTGGTAGCATTATATCCATGAAATTGTTTCCTATTTCCTCATAATGTTCTAGCATGGCTTCTTTGATGTTGCTAGAATCATTTTTCTCGTTAAAATCGTCACCAGCATATTTGCTGTCTACGATTGCTGTGCCGAAAGCCTCAAAAAAAGCTCTTATCAGTGCAGCTGTTGCTTGGTAGCTATTCACTCTTTTTATCATAGTCTTGTATTTTTGGGTATAAAGTTAGCTTTTTTTCTTTATTGATGCAAGCTACAGCATCGATATTTCTTTTCAGTCCTTTGTATTTAGCTCTTTTAACGGCACTGCCTTTGAACAATACTTTATATTCTTCTTCTGTCAAATTTTGCCATTTTTCTTTAGTCATATTTAGAAGTTCTTCTTTTGGCTGAAGCTCAGGAGTGTCGTTTGGTTGTGCAAACTTATTCCAAGGGCATGCATTAAGACATTTATCGCATCCGTATATTGTTTCTCCCATTTCAATTGCAACATTGTTACTAATGTTATTTCTGTTTTCTATTGTCTGGTATGAAAGGCAGCGTTCGGCATCAATCTCATTATTTTCACTTATAGCGTCAGCTGGACATGCGTCAATACATTTATGGCATTTGCCGCAATTATTCTTAATAGGGGAGTCGTATTTCAGTTCAACATCTAGGAATAATTCACCAAGAAAAAACATACTTCCTGCATGTGGTATTATTAGTTGATGATTCTTTCCAGTCCACCCCAATCCTGCTTTTTCAGCCCAATATCTTTCAAGTATAGGTCCTGAGTCTACGAATATTCTGCATTTGTTGGCTAGTGGATTATTGCAATGCAACTCATCTTCAAATCCAAACTTTGCGGCAAGTTTTCTTAACTTGTCTTTTATGATGTCGTGATAGTCATTTCCTAGTGCATAGGCCGCAAGCTGATATTCTCCTTTTGGTATGGTCTTTTTCGGTGCATAATTAAGAGCTACACAAACAATGCTCTTTACTCCGTCCATTAACAGTCTTGGGTCAAGTCGCTTGTCTGTATAGTTTGTCATGTAATCCATATCGGCATAATTGCCTTTTTGAATCCAGTCCTTTATATGCTTTGCAGTATGATCATCTACAGCTTCTGCTTTGGCAATGCCATATGCAAAAAAGCCAAGGTTTTGTGCCTCGGCTTTTATTGCCTCTGTAAGTGAGACACTATTCAAAGATTTTAAATTCATAACCTTGTTCCTTTAACCATTTTAATGATTCCGGAAGTGCTGTCTTTAACTTGTCAATACTCTTTAATGAATCGTGGAAAGTTATTATTGAACCATTTCTGGTAAACCGCTTGACATTGTTTACAACATCATCGGCTTCAAGCCATTTGGAATAATCTCTTGTTACCAAGTCCCACATTATTACTTTGTATTTCTTTTTGAGCCACCAATATACAGAGTGTCTCATCCATCCATGTGGTGGTCTAAACAAGTGCGAGTGAATTAAATCATTAGCTTGGTCTGTATTTTCTGCATAGGTTATTGTCCAATGCTTGAATGAACCGAGATGATTGAATGTATGGTTGCCAACCTGATGTCCTTCTGCAACGATTCTATTGTATAGGTCATGGTGTCTCAATACATTTTCACCCACCATAAAGAATGTAGCCTTTATATTAAACTCTTTAAGAGTCTCTAATATGAAAGGTGTCGACTCGGGGATAGGACCATCATCAAACGTCAGATAAACTGAATGTTCGTTAGTATCCATTCTCCAAGTCGCACTGGGATATATCCAGCGCAACCATTTTGCTGGTTGCTCTATTAACATATCTGTTCTTTATTATTGTTGGGGCAGAACACCACCTTTCCCACGATACATGTTAAACATGTATTGGAACTGCTTACCGGTAGTCTTCGCCAGTTTTGGATCAATCATGTTAGCCACTTCGTTGGCCTGCTGCATTATTGTCAACTCACGTATGCAATCGCTCATAGACTGAGAGAAATTATTGCTACTCAATGAAAGATACCAATCCATATATTGTGTGGCATTCTTCCATACATCATTGAAAAGTGCTCTAGCTTTTGCTTTCTTGCCAAGCATAGCATAGCATTCAGCTAAGTCAAGACTTCCACTCATATAGTCATTTGGAATGTTGTATGAAGGAAGTACCTTCTGACATTTTTCAAGTACTTTAAGAGCCTTAGCATCTTTCTTCTCGATAATCAACTGCTTTGCGAGCTGTGCGAACAGTCTGCGGTGAGTGTAGCACATTCTCATTACAGTCTCGTCTATGTAAAGTCCTCTAGTCTCAAGACCACCGAACTTATATCGATTCATTAGATTGTTGTAAGTCTTCTCTGTATCAAAGTTCTTTGCGCCTGGTGCCGGTTTGCCGTTAATAGTCGTTGTGAATGGAGTGATACGGTTTGCAAGACCTTCCTGTACGAAGTTATCGCCAAGATTCATGTAGTTGTCTTCACCAACAGTGAGGGCTACGTATATAGGACGTGTCCAGTCGCATTGTGAAATCATCTCAAGCATCATAAGGTCACCCTTGTAAAGTGCATCCTTCTTGGCAAGAGAGATAACCATCTTGTTAGGTATTGTGTCAGAAGCCATCATCATTCCGCTCTTCTTCACAGCTTCCTTGTCTATTGTTACATAAACGGTATCTGTAGGGATGAAATGCATATCAGGATTCTTTGAACGTACCCAATACTTCATAATGTTCTTCAACTCAAATGGATTGTCACCAAACTGTTTTCTAGCTTGTACAGGATTCTCTTTATAGAATTCTAGTATCTGTTTCTTAGCATCAGCTTGTATAGGTACATATTCATTTGTTCCAGAGCAGAAGTCAATTCTTGGCCAACTGATTGGAACGGCTGTAGAATTATATGCCGGACGTTTCATCTGGTCTATATACCAGTCTGTCTGTAGGTAACTCAAGTTACAAACACGTGCGTCAGTTCTCACTCCTTCTACTTCCTGATTATACCACAATGGGAAAGTATCGTTATCACCATTAGTGAATATGATAGGATTTCCTTTATCCTGTAGTGTCATTAAGTAGTTTTGACCGAAGTCACGGCATGTATATCTTCCACTTCTATCGTGGTCATCCCATGTCTGACTTACCATTTGTATAGGAACAAGTAGAGCCAGTAGTGAAACTACGGCTGCAAGAACAGGTTCGCTTATGTGAAGGTACTTTTTCGCCAAGTCGTATATTGCCGCAACACCGATACCACACCATATTGCGAATGCATAGAATGAACCCGCATATGCGTAGTCTCGTTCTCGTGGTTGCATTGGTGTCTGGTTCAAATATATTACTATAGCGAGACCTGTCATGAAGAATAGGAAGAACACTACCCAGAACTGGCGTATTCCACGTTGCCCTCTCCATGCTTGCCAGAACAAACCGATTACACCAAGTAATAATGGAAGGCAATAGAATACATTGTGTCCCTTATTGCTCTTCAAGTCGTCTGGTAGTTTGCTTTGGTCTCCGAGGCGTGCTTTGTCAATGAATGAAATACCGGTAATCCAGTTTCCATGTTCCAATTCACCGTTGCCTTGAATGTCATTTTGACGTCCAGCAAAGTTCCACATAAAGTAACGCCAATACATGAAGTTACATTGATATGACAGGAAGAATCTTAAATTCTCCAACTGGCTAGGAACTTTCACATTAACATTTTCTCCGCAGCGATCATAAGCCTGGTTAGTACCATCTACACCCCCCATCCAGTCTTCATACGCTTGTGCATGAGCTTGGTCATACATACGTGGGAAGAGCATGTTTTGTGCATATTGGTATTTATTCTTATGGCTTACAATAAAGTAAGAGTCTTTCTCATTTGCGTTAGCTTTCTCCTTGCGGCTGTAAATAGGTGCGCCTTGTGTCATCTGAGGCTTGCACATGCTTCCGTCAATTTTCAGAGCTACTTGTGAAGTATATGTCTGTCCGTATAACAGAGGACGGTCGCCGTATTGGTCACGACTCAGGTAATTTCCGAGAGTGAATATGTCTTCTGGAGAGTTCTGGTCCATAGGAGGGTTTGCGGCAGAACGAATTACTATAAGTGCGTAACTTGAATAACCTATCATCAGCATAAGCATGCAGAGTAGTGTTGTGTTCTTAATTCGTGAAGTTACATAGTTAACTTGTTTCTTCTCAACAGTATGCTTGTAGTTCAAGCCAAACCATAGTGCTATGAGCACTACCACGCCTATAGCAACAGCAGTCCATCCGGATCCGTAGAAAGGAATACCAAGCATGGCAAATGTAGCCAAGAATGATATGTTGCTACGTTTCTCGTTTGTTTCAGAATAACTCTCATATATTGCCCAAACAACAGTTGCGACAAGCAGTATAATATATACAATCTCACCGGTATTGAAAGGACATCCCAATATATTTACGAAAAATAGTTCAAACCAACCACCTACTGTTATAATACCCGGAACAATGCCGTATAATACAGCAGCTATGATAACAAATGATATAACAAGGGCTATAAGTGAGCCTTTAAGTTCCATTTTAGGGAATTTGCGGTAGCAGTAAACCAACACAATTGCAGGAATGCAAAGAAGGTTTAGTAAATGAACTCCGATACTCAGACCTGTCATATAGGTAATTAATATTAACCAACGATCACTGTGAGGTTCGTCGGCATGGTCTTCCCATTTCAATATTAACCAAAATACGATGGCTGTAAAAGCCGAAGAGTAAGCATAAACTTCACCTTCTACGGCAGAAAACCAGAATGTATCGCTGAACGCGTAAATTAATGCACCAACAAGTCCAGAACCTTCTATTATTATAGTTTTGGCTGTAGTAATTTCGTTCCAATCCTTCATGATCAACTTACGTGTCAAGTGGGTAATGGACCAAAAGAGGAACATTATCGTTGTTGCGCTAAGCAATGCACTCATGGTGTTGACCATGCGAGCTACGTATGAAGGATTGCTTACAAACTGTGAGAATAAGTTTGCTGTAAGCATGAAGAATGGTGCGCCTGGTGGGTGACCAATTTCAAGTTTATAACCAGTAGTGATAAACTCAGGGCAGTCCCAGAAACTGGCTGTCGGCTCAATCGTAGAACAATAAACGAATGCTGCAATAAGGAATGCTAGCCATCCAAATACGTTGTCTACTAATTTGTGCTGTTTCATTTATTTATATCAATAAGTTTTTGAATTTCAATATCTATAGTATTTTGCAAAGATAGTATTTTTAATTGAGAAATCAATAAACACGTGTGCGAGAATGTTGTAATATTTGTTTTTTTTAAATTCTCAGAAAATGTTCTTCCAGTTTTTGCAATGGCATATTCTTGTCTGCATAGTAGTGTAGACTCCTATTTACGCACGCTATATGCTTCACGTTATTCATTATCTCGGCTATGTCGTGGCTGACTATTATGATAGCGCAGTACTTGTTGATCTCATTCAACATTTCGTACATTTGCTCTTGGAATCGTTTGTCTATATATGTGTTAGGTTCGTCAAGGATAAGTACTTCTGGCTTTGACACAAGGGCTCTAGCCAATAGCACTCTTTGCAGTTGTCCGCCACTTAGTGTCCCTATGTGGTTATGTTTCATTTCTTCAAGTTCCATATCCATAATAGTTTTATGAACTTGATTCAACTGTTCTTTGGTATATTTACCGAAAAGCTTTTTCTTTAATCCAGACAGTATTACATCATATACAGATATCGGAAATTTTCTATCAATATCAGTATATTGAGGTAAGTATCCGATATTTATTTTATCTGTTTTCTCACCATTTCTATAGAATGTAACGCTACCACAGTCTGGCTTCATCATACCCAGAATAATTTTCATCAGCGTAGTTTTGCCACCACCGTTAGGTCCTATGATGCCCAAATAGTCATCATCAAGAACTTTCAGTGAAACGTTTTCAAGCGCAGTTTTCTGAGAATACTTTGCCGTCACGTTTTCTATGTCAATTATTGTATTGCTCATTTCAGTTTTTTTGCGATGTCTTCCATTTCTTTATCCCAGTTATACGAAAGTGGATTTATCTCTACTTTTTGTGCATTGACACCTTCTTCCACAATAGCGGTATTGCGATTTGTGAATTCTTTCTGTACGAAAACAATCTTCACTCTTTTCTTTTTGGCTACTGAAATAGTTTGTTGCAGTTGTGCAGCACTAGGTTCTCTGCCTTCTTCCTCAATAGGAATCTGTGTCAGTCCGTAATCTCTTGCAAAATATGTCAATGCTGGATGATATATAAGAAATGTGAGAGTTTTATTCCTTGAAATATCTTCTCTTACCTTGATGTCGGTAATTTCTATTTTTTCCAGCAATTTTGTTAGATTGCTCTTGAAATATAAGCTATCTTTAGAGTCAATCTCTGCAAGCGCCTTATAAATGTTTCTTGCTATTATTCTGGCGTTTGTAGCACTCATCCATACATGTGGATCTGGTACTCCGTTTCCGTTTTTTTGTAATGTTATTCCTTCAGATGAATTTATTATAATCGTGTGTGGCGCATTGCTTTCGAGTTTCTTCATCCATGTACGCTCAAATCCAATGTAACCAACTTTTATATAAATATCACTTTTTGAAAGTTTAACCATTTGCTTTGCTGTTGGCTCGTAAGTCTCAGGACTACTGCCGTTTGGCACCATCGTAGCGACATCAAACTTATTCCCAGCTATTTGCTCTGTGAAATATCTTAATGGTTCGATAGTCACCGTAATCATTCTATGGCTATTTTTTGATGTACCGGCACATGATGTCAGTGATAATACCGAGAATACCAATATGATATATCTTATAGCTTTACCCAATGTTATACTTATTGTTGATATTATTAAGTTTGATCTCATTAGTCCTAAAACGATAGGTATTGCATCTCCAACTACAGGGATGAAAGCAAAGAAACCCATCCATGCACCTCGTCCTACCATAAACCGTTGCGCTTTTTCAAGGCTCTGCGGTTTAACGTGCAAATATTTTTCTATCCAATCTACGCGCCCCAGATGACCGATGGCATAATTAAACATAGAACCAAGTACGTTTCCAATAGTTCCATATATTATTAATGGCCATGGCTTCAGCCCTGCTGCTAACAGTCCTAACATCACAGCTTCACTGCTGAAAGGAAGAATGCTACCCGCTAGGAATGCGGCAAGAAGAATGCCCCAATATCCCCAGTTAATTAGAAAGTCAATGATGGCATCCATAAGTTGTAAGCTGTTATGAGTAGAGTGATTACTATTATTAAATGAAACGCTATATTAGTTATCCACGTATGTGTCAGTGTGATGAAGTGACCTATCAGTGCAGCAGTACTTATAATAAGTATTCTTAATAGAAAATCAAAATGCTGTGGCTGAAGTATGATAAATACTATTGTTGCTATTTCAAAAGCTATAAAACTTTCATATAGCATTCTCGTTTTTATTTTATCGTTGTAACTATTGCGCAGAAAGTGTATTATGCCTGTTATTCCGAGTAAAGCAATGAATATGAATGTCACAGTCTGATGAGAGTTTATCATACTGTAATCAAATAACTTCCCGAATTTTGCGAGATCACAGAAATGGTCAATGAATGGTTGTAAATTGCCAAGTGATGCATAATACCCAGCAACAAACCAATAAGGTATAATAAGTCCTATTATTGATGCTGCTATTGTTCTTGTGCTTAGTGCCAAAATGTTGGTTGATAAAACAAACCATAATAAAGGTACATAATATAATATCTGAACGAAGAAAATGCTCGATATTCCAATCATCGCAAAAGCATAGAATACAGCGCCAGATCCACGTGGGTTTTGATAGGCGTTAAATAGAAACATGCAAGCCGCAATGAATGCCAATTCTATAATTGCACCATGTATTGATGGAAATAAGAAGCAAGCCATAGTCATCAGTACAAGATATGAGCATGATACCATTCTGCTATATACACGTATCAATGAATAGCGATTGTTAAGAAATACCATCATCATGGTTGCGGCAAACAAAGCTGCGGTTTGCAACCACAGCTCTTGTTCTATCACGCCGGCGGCTAATGTCGCCAGTGCTCCGTATATAACAGTAACAGGTAGCGCGAAACGGCTTAATGCAAATCTTTCCTGTCTTCTTTTATTTCTCAATTTCTTGTTTCCTCTTTAATTTATAGGTCCTGACCTATATCTCTTCTAAAGTATTTATCTTTAAACTCAATCTTCTGAGCTTCCTTAAAACTCTTTTGTAGAGCGTCTTCCTTGTCTTTGCCATAAGATGAAACTGCAATTACACGACCTCCGTTGGTAACAACCTGACCGTCTTTGAGTGCTGTTCCACTGTGGAATACGATGCTTCCATCAACGTCTTTGATTCCGTTGATAGGGTATCCCTTTACGTATTTTTCTGGATAGCCACCGCTTACAAGCATAACACATACAGCAGCTCTTTCGTCAAATTCTATTTCTCGTTTATCTAAGTCGCCTTTTGCTACACCTTCAAATAGATCAACAATGTCGCTCTTCAGTCGTAACATCACGCTCTCGGTCTCAGGATCACCCATTCGGCAGTTGTATTCAATTACCATAGGCTCGCCTTCTACGTTTATCAATCCGAAGAAAATGAATCCCTTATAATCTATATTTTCTTCTGCAAGTCCTTCTACTGTTGGTTTGATGATACGTGTGTCCACTTTCTTCATCCATTCTTTTGTTGCAAAAGGAACAGGTGTAACGCTGCCCATACCACCAGTATTCAAACCTGTATCATGTTCGCCGATTCTCTTGTAGTCTTTTGCTTCTGGTAGAATTTTGTAGTTCTTGCCGTCTGTGAGAACGAAAACAGAACATTCAATTCCGCTGAGGAACTCTTCTATGACAACTTGTGCACTGGCGTTACCAAACATACCACCAAGCATTTCCTGAAATTCCTTTTTGGCTTCATCAAGAGTAGGAAGTATCAAAACGCCTTTTCCTGCGCAAAGACCGTCAGCCTTTAATACGTAAGGTGCTTTTAGGGTTTCGAGAAATTTCAGACCTTCCTCTATGTTTGTTCCGTCAAAAGTTTTGTATTTTGCTGTCGGAATGTTGTGACGAAGCATAAATCCTTTTGCGAAATCCTTACTGCCTTCAAGTACGGCACCGGCCTTTGAAGGACCTATAACAGGTATGTCTTTTGTTCGCTCGTCATTTTTGAAATCATCATAAATGCCCTTTACCAAAGGATCTTCTGGTCCTACGACAACAATGTCAATAATATTGTTGACGCAGAATTTCTTAAGACTCTCAAAGTCATCGGCTTTTATGTCAATGTTCTCTCCGCAGTTAGCTGTTCCAGCATTTCCTGGTGCAATAAACAGTTTGCTACATTTGTTGCTTTGAGCAATCTTCCAAGCCAAGGCGTGTTCACGGCCGCCTCCTCCGAGTAATAATATTTTCATAAGTCTCTTTTTCGTCCTTATGATTGGACATTTATTAGTTTTATTTTAAGTAATCAAAGAAGTATTGAGATATCCTTTCGTGCAGGTGAGTGCTCTGATGGCCTCTCATATTGTGCGGCTCTCCAGGATATACAAAAAAGTCTGGCTGTGTTCCAGCTGCAATGCATGCCTTTAGAAAAGAGAATGCATGCTGAGGTACGACAACAGGATCGTTTAATCCTATGATAATCTGCAATTTTCCTTTAAGATTCTTTGCTTTTGGTAGCAGACTGCAATTTGCATATCCTTCAGGATTTGTCTGTGGTGTGTCCATATAGCGTTCGCCATACATCACTTCATACCATTTCCAGTCTATTACCGGTCCTCCGGCAACACCTACTTTGAATACGTCAGGATATGTAGTCATCAAGTTTGTTGTCATGAAACCACCGAAACTCCAACCGTGTATTCCCATGCGGTCTGCATCTACATAAGGTAGACTCTTCAAGAAATCAACACCTTTCATCTGGTCTTTCATTTCTTCTTCGCCAAGATGTCTGAATGTTACTTGTTCAAAGTCTTTTCCTCTGTTCTCGCTTCCACGGTTATCAAGAATAAATAGCAGGTAACCTTTTTCGGCCATGTATGTTTCCCAGCCACGGCTACAATAGTGCCAACGTGCGTCAATATTGTGTGCATGAGGTCCTCCATAGACATATATGATAGTTGGATATTTCTTATTTGGATCGAAATTCAAAGGTTTAACTATTCTATAATATAGGTCTGTAAGTCCGTCTGCTGCTTTTATTGTTCCGCACTCGTAAGTAGGAATTGTATATCCTTTCCAAGGATCTTCAGCTTTGTAATAACTTGTTCGTTTGCCGTTTTCTGTATTTACAATTGCTATATTATTAGGTATAGTTGGAGTTTGATAACTATCAACGATATATTGTCCGTTAGGACTAAGACTGCCTGTATGCCAACCTTCTCCATTGTCGTCCATAAGCGCACGCTTACCTGTTTCCAAACTTACAATGAAAATATTTTTCTGAATAGGACTTAATTCATTAGATGCTATAGCAATGCTCTTGTGCTTTGCGTCGAAACCAAGAAAGTCCATTACCACCCATTTACCTTTGGTTATCTGTTTCAGTTGTTCACCTTTATTATTAAATAGGTATAGGTGGGTATATCCATCTTTCTGACTCCACATTATGAATTTGCTGCTGTCCCAAGGAAGGAACGTGATAGGGTGGAGTGGTTCTACATATTTCTTGTCAGTCTCTCTGTAAAGCTCAGCAATCTTTTTGCCGTTCTCAGCATTATAGCTTACTAATCTGCAATCGTTTTGATCGCGGTTAAGTTCAAATATGTATATAGTCTTGTTGTCAGGACTCCATGCTATATTCGTAAAATATCTGTCTGTTGGGTCTCCAGCATCAAGATAAATCGTATTTCCAGTCTTCGTATCGTAAACTCCAACTGTAACCTTGTGGCTTTTTTCTCCAGCCATAGGATATTTTTCTGGTGCCGGTGTAGCTATTCTACTTTCACCTTCAGCTGGTTTCCAGTCTATTTCAGGAATGTTTACCAACGGAAAGTCTGTAACCATACTTTGGTCCATTCTGTAGAATGCCAACTTTTTGCCGTCATTGCTCCAGTATAGACCTCCGTTTATACCAAATTCGTCACGATGTACGCTCTGGCCATATACGATGTTGCGACTTCCGTCAGTAGTAAGTTGTTTGTCTTTACCTTTTGCGTCTACGATGTGTAACTGACAATCCTTAACGTAAGCAGTAGTTCTAGACGTGTAATTGAAGTTACTAGCCTGCGTGCTTCCATTAAAATTATTATCAGTGTGCCAGATTTCATTTTTAGCTTCCCAGTCAAAAAGCATCTGTTTCTTACCGTCGTTAAGCAACACTTGCGTCTTGCCAGCTACGGGAAACGTGATGTTATACAAATGATGCAAGTTCATTCCGCTCCATTTGTTTATATTTCCCAATGAGAAAAGCTCTGTTTCTTTGCCTGTATTTTTGTCAACGATATAGCAATCCTCAACATCAGTTCTGACAAGTTCATTGCCCCACCAAGTTGTATATTGGTGTTTAGGAACCATGTTGTGGTAGTTGTTTCCACCGAAATTCAAATCTTCAAGCGTTAACGTCTTCAATCCTTGTGCATAAGTACTTGTCGCAATCATCGCTAAGATAAAAACAAATATCTTTTTCATAATTATTTAATCTTCACTGTCGGTGTGTGTACTGCTTTTTTCAAAGCTTCCACGTTTGTCACCAGGTTTGTTGCCATAGCTTCCACGACTATCTTCACGTTTTCCGCTGAATCTTGCGCGTCTATCTCCATAGCTTCCATGACTATCTTCACGCTTTCCGCCGAATCCACCACGTCTGTCGCCGTAACTTCCACGTTTGTCATCAGGTCTTTTGCCATAGCTTCCACGGCTATCTTCACGTTTTCCGCCGAATCCTCCGCGTCTGTCGTCGTGGTCAATACGCTTTCTTCCACCAGCGAAATCACCCATTTCATGTTTATGGAAAGTAAATGAGCGTATGTCACCTTCTTCGTTATTGCTTTCTTCGTCTATTCTGGTCTTGAATTCACGGTTAGCTTTGAATCTGTGCTTTTGAGCCATTTCCTGTTTCTCTCTATCAGTCTTCACGATACCACCTTCGGCTCTGAATTCCTTCATTCTGCCGTCAAAGAGAGAATATTTTCTGAACTCACATTCCAGACTTCCGTTGTATACAGGGAACTTTATGCTTGGTTTCAATCCAATCTGGTCGAAGCATTCTTCACGATAACTTAGTATCCATGCCTCATTTCCGCCGAATTCGTGTTTCAGTCTTTCGCCAATCATCTTGTATGAACCAAGAAGGTTAGGTGTAGAAATACGTTCTCCGTAAGGTGGATTCATAATGATAATACTCTCCTCAGCAGGTCTCTTGAAGTCTTTAAAGTCCTGATGTTCAATAGTTATCTCATTAGTCAAACCAGCAGCCTTTACGTTTAGGCGTGCAGTGTTAACAGCTTTCATGTCAATATCATATCCATAGATATGGTGTTGAAATGTTTTTTCTTTTGAATCGTCGTTGTATATTTCGTCAAAAAGTGCTTGGTCATAATCAGGCCATTTTTCGAAAGCAAATTCCTTTCTGAACACTCCTGGACTTATGTTGCGTGCAATAAGCGCAGCCTCAATAAGTATTGTACCTGAACCGCACATTGGATCAATGAAGTCTGTATCACCTTTCCAACCAGTCATTAAAATCATTCCGGCTGCAAGAACCTCGTTAAGAGGTGCTTCAACGCTCTCTTGGCGATATCCGCGACGGTGTAGACTTTCACCACTTGAGTCAAGGCTCAATGTGGCATTATCGTCAGCAACGTGAATATTCAAACGAATATCAGGATTGCTAACGCTGATGTTTGGGCGTGTACCTGTTTTCTCTCTGAATTGATCAACAATTGCATCCTTTACCTTATAGGTAACGAATCTTGAGTTTCTGAATTCCTCAGAATAAACCACAGAGTCAACAGAAAAAGTTTTTCCTTTCCCTATATATAGGCTCCAGTCTATCTTCTTCACCTCCTCATACATGTCTTCAGCTGAGCCAGCCTTGAAATGGGCTATCGGTTTAAGTATTCTGATGGCAGTGTGCAGTTGAAAGTTTGCACGATAAACCATTTCTTTGTTGCCTGTGAACGAAACCATTCTTCGTCCGATATGTACTTTGTTAGCACCCAGCTGGGTGAGCTCTTGAGCCAAAACGGGCTCTAGTCCCATGAAAGTCTTGGCAATGAGTTCAAATTCCTGTTCCATTGTTATATTGTATATCTAAAAAATCTTGTTTAATCTTCTTGTATTTTCTTGTCTTGGGTTTCATGTCTTCCATAACCCAAGTGTTAGCGCCTATTATGCAACTCTTGCCTATGGTAATTCTACCAAGTACAGTAGCGTTGGCATAAACGATAACGTTGTCTTCTAGAATGGGGTGGCGTGGAATACCCTTTATTGGATTCCCGTCTTGATCCATAGGAAAACTCTTTGCCCCAAGTGTAACGCCTTGATAAAGTTTCACGTTGTTGCCGATAATACATGTAGCTCCAATGACAACACCAGTGCCATGGTCAATAGTGAAATATTTGCCTATTTCTGCTCCGGGATGAATGTCGACTCCTGTTTCTGAATGTGCCATTTCTGTCATCATTCGTGGAATAAGAGGCACTCCCATTACATAAAGTTCGTGAGCAATGCGATAGTTGGTTAGTGCTTTTATTACTGGATAGCAAGCAATAATCTCTGCTAAGCTTTCAGCAGCAGGGTCTCCATTGTATGCTGCTACGACATCGGTTGCCAAAGTCTTTCTTATTTCTGGAAGTTTGCAAATAAGCTTTGCAGACAATTCGTCGGCTTTTGCTCGCTTTTCGCAATGTGTGTTATAGTCATCTTCTTCCTCCTCGCAATCTGCAAAGCACAGACCAGCTAGAATCTGCTCAGAAAGCAGTTTCTGGAGTCTTTCCACATTAACACCAATGTGATATTTGATAGTTTTTGAATTTACGGATGATTTCCCGTAGTAACCAGGAAATATGATTGCTCGGGATAAATCTATTAACTCTTCGAGCGCCTTGCCCGAAGGTAACGGATCACCGTCGCGATGCTGATGAAATAGACCTTTTAGCGACTCTGTTTCCGACAACTCGTTTACGGTCTGTGTCAGAACATGAGTCAGATTGCATTTACTCATCTCTTTGTATCAATATATATATTGTTTGTGCAAAGATACACTAAAACTTGCATTGCGCAAAATAAATCTATTTATTTTCAAATATCTCTGCAACATTTTTATCATATATTACGTCTTATACATAGAAATCATTAAAAAGTTTTATTATGAAGAAAGTTATATCTTTGTTTTTCACTGCTGCTATTGTGTTGTTTATAACCTCATGCAGCGCTAGTTGTACGTTGAATAGACATGATGATGGTCCGCAGACAACTCGTGTTGTAAAGGCTCGCAGCTTTGATTCTATTTCTGCTAATTTTGTCGGTGACATATATTTTACGCAGTCTGACACTTTGGGTATTCGCATTGTAGGACCTCAAGATGAAGTTGAACGTATCAATGTGGAGTTTAAGGACGGATCTTTGCTTCTTTCAACAGAAAAGAAATTTACCTCATTTTTAAATATTATGGGTAGTAATAATGGTGTGAAAATATACATCAGTTCTCCTAACCTTGTTGCTGTTAACGTAAGGGGGGTAACTGATTTTCATGCGAATAAAATTGACACTGATAATATGTTGATAGATTTGTCGGGTGTAGGTGAGTCTTACATAGATACTCTTATCTGTAACAACTTCGATACACAGGTAAAGGGAACTGGTGATGTAGAAGTCAAGAGTTTAGAGGCCATAACTGCAAAGGTATTCTTAAAGGGTACGGGTGACGTGAAAGTGTCTTGTCATAAGGTTCAGAATACTGTTCTTTCTTTGCAAGGTACTGGAGATATTGAAGCCAATATGGATAACTGTGGTAAAGTTAATGCGAATCTTCAGGGCACTGGTGATATCACTATCAAGGGCAATGTTACAGCACTTGAAAAGAGCGAACATGGCACTGGTGATATTGATACAGACAATTTGACTGTTAAGGCTAAAAATTAAATAAAAAAACATTCTCCACGACGCAAATTGTTGTCGTGGAGAATGTTATATTAGAATATCCTTCCGTTGAGGCGTAGGGTCATACATGGATAAACGGTAATCTTGCTCAATGTCTTGATTGCTCCGCCATCGTTGCCATCTGCGTCTTTTTCTGTTAATTCCTTTTCGCCGTTCAGGCCTATCATGTAAACTTTTGGATTGCCCCAGAATTGTGCCCCAAGGTCAAACTGTAGTGCTAGCCTATGTTTTTGTGGTACTGCTCTTCCGAATCCTATTCCTAGATAAGGACGAAACTTTGTTACCTTAATGTTAGCTTCCACATGTCCGCCTTCTGATGTCTGGTATGGGGACAGTAGATAGTCGCCAAGTTGAACACCAACTTGTTTTAATCCAAGTGTCCCTGCCAATGGGTTTGCTGCTACTTTGTTGTTGTAGTCAACGACTTCTGCCAAGTCTTTGTCGTGTTTGTTATATACGTTTATGATTTTATCATTTCCGATATAAGCTCCTGCCGTAACATGGAAACTAGAACCTTTGAATGGAAATACGTCAACCATAAAATGGAAACTTCCTGATGAGTTCTTACCTTCAACATCGATACCCTTTGGTATTGTATGTCCTGCTAGTTGAGCTGCTTCGCGGTCTTTTTCACTTATATTTAAATCTAGTGAAGTTCCGTATTTGAAATTTGGCATAATGTCCATTCCTGCACGTATGTCAAGATATTTTGTTACAGGTGCGGCAACATCAATCGTAATGCCCGTTGTTCCTACTCCAAGACCTAAGCCTATATGATTGAATACCTTGTTCTCTTGTGCATAAGTACTACTGAATGATGCAAGAAGCAAACTGAATATTAGAATTGTTTTTTTCATATCAATGCCTGTATATTTATAATGGTGGGACAAATTTAATAAAAAATTAATAATTTTAAGGTATAATTACTTGGAAAATAATCGTAGAGATACAAAAAAAATAATCCGAGCTATAGTATAACTCGGATTAATAAATATAAAGTTTATATGAAATGTTATTCTTTGCTTGTGAGTTCTTTAATCTGAAGCAATATTTCTTGACTCTTCTTTCTACTCTTGCGATATTTAATCGTTCCTATTATTGCGCCAATAACGCCTCCAACTGCACCTCCAATGGCCATACCTTTGGCTTCGTCTCCGTTTTGTTTCATTAGTTCAAAAATGAACCATGCAAACCAGCAGGTTATAAACGGAATGCTGAATCTCAGCCATGCTGATTCAAGATGTCTCATTTTCGTAATTTTATAGCTTACGTCAACAAGATTTCCATTAAGCAAGTCGTTGGCTTTTAAACCCTTATGCGTAAAGAATGTATATACAATCGCTATAGCAAGAAACACATCTGTCACACCAATAAATAAATATGACATGTGCATGAATGAAAATACCCATGTGCAGTATGGTATTCCAAAAAGAGCTACGCAAGCTATGATAATAGCTTCTTTATGCAATTTAGAAACCTTGTCCTTCATTGCCTTGCGCATTAGTTGTTCATTGATGATGGTTTCTTTATCCAACTTGTCTTTTAATACTTCAAGTTGTTTTTTCATCATGTCAAGTTCTTCTATATTAATATCTTTTTCCATTTTTATTTCTGTTTAATCGTTAGACATACTTCTTAATTTCTCCTTTATTCTGAAAAGACGTGACGCTACGTTCTTAGTCGATATACCCACAATTTCACCAATCTCGTCATAGCTTATGTTCTCAAGCCATAGCAATACTATCGCTTTGTCGAAAGGCTGTAACTTGCTGATTCTATTGTGAAGTAGTTTCACCTGTTTGGTATCTTCGTCCTGATCTTGGAATAGATTTGCATCCATACTTAGAGGTATGGTGGTTATCTTTTTCTTTCGGTCTGTGGAGATACAAGTGTTAAGGGCTATGCGATAGATCCATGTACGTATATCGCTTTGTCCTTTAAAGGAGCTCATTCCTTTCCATAAGTTTACAAGCACTTCTTGGAAAAGATCATTCACTTCATCTGTGTCTTTTGAGAACATATAGCATACGGTGTATATTGTGCTTTTGTTCTCTTTGGCAATTTGCGCAAATTCTGTTTGTAGCGTATTCATCTGTTTCTTAATAAATTCTATACTTTAGACGCAAGACTATTAAAAAAATTGCATCCCAACTTATTTTTTTGTGAAATTGATGTATTATGCGTAACGTTATTAAGGTCAAATCGCAAACAATTGAACGTAGAAATATACATTTGGCTATAATTCAGATGAGAAGATTCTCTGTGTTATAATAGGCGCTGCAATATCACAAATGAAATATCCAAAAATATATAGCTGATTTTATGATTTAATAATTTGTAGACAGTTAATATTCATCTAAAGTTTCAAAGCACATATATTTATATGTGCTCGTGTACCTTAAATATAAGGAGAATAAAACAACTTATTGTTAACATTTTATAAATACGGTGTGTTTCAAATTAACCTTTGGACTCTTTCTGGTTCAAATAGTCAGAAGATAACATTAAATGTATATGACAAAAGACGAAACGATATATCGAATTATCAAATCAGACAGGGAAGGAGGATTCCGAATTTTGCTAGATGCATATCAAAAACCAGTATACTACTTCATACGTAGAATGGTTGTTGTGCATGAAGATGCAGAAGACGTGATGCAGGAAACCTTTGTGAAAATCTTCCTTGGATTGAATGGATTTCGTGGTGACAGTGCCCTAAGCACATGGATTTATCGTATTGCAATGAATGAAAGTTTAAGATTCTTGAATAAAAAGGAAATAAAAGTAGTGTCGGCTGATAATGTACATGATGAATTGATAGATAGTTTGAAAGCGTCTGATTATATAGATTATGATGATAAGATGACTGTGAAATTTCAAGAGGTCATATTGCGCCTTTCTGATAAACAGCGTGTGATATTCAATTTGCGTTATTATGATGATATGGATTATCAGCAGATCAGTAAAGTCACGGATACAAAAGT
>OBMA010000144.1_pt1 | contig 36082 bp, 32 predicted proteins | sample 1539141 | NCBI WGS metagenome assembly OBMA01 (sample SAMEA3991484, study PRJEB22521) | metagenome | biome: anthropogenic terrestrial biome; feature: sewage plant; material: raw primary sludge | place: Sweden | collected 2012-09-26
GATTCACACAAAAAATACAGTACCTGTAACAATTCAAGTCAAATATACTGTATGATTTTTTTTAAGGATAAAATCGAAATCAAAAATACAGTATAGAAAAGGATATTACCTCAGAATACTGTATTGCTGATCATTTTCAACTGAGAATAATCTACACACATTTTCGGACTTGACTGTATGATGCAGGATGATTTCAAAGCCAACGCAAATAAGGAGATGTCTCATGCCTGAACGTCTTTATCATGAATTTGGACCACTATATAATGAAAATTCAGAAATACTTATACTGGGAAGTTTTCCATCAGTAAAGTCCCGCGAGCAACAGTTCTACTACGGTCATCCGCAGAACCGTTTCTGGAAGATCATAGCTGCATTATGTGATGCTGCGTTTCCTCAGACTATAGATGAAAAGAAGAAACTGATACTTGATAATGGATTCGCGCTCTGGGATGTGATTGAAAGTTGCGAGATAACCGGTTCGTCAGACAGCACAATTAAAAATGCTGTTGTAAACGACCTTAGCACTATAACTAACCATTCTCCAATAAAGCTGATTGCCGTTAACGGCACTGCGGCATACAACCTCTACCTGAAATATGATATACCCAAGCATGTCATCACTAAATCAAAAATCATCACTCGTGTACACACAACTCCTTCGACTGACATATATACCAATCCATCATCTGACGCATACATCGATCCGTCCGCAACTGATATTCAGGCAGCCCGTAACACTAACACAATCCCTGCCGTAAAGCTCCCGTCTTCCAGTCCTGCTAACGCAGCATGGTCTCTTCCCCGTCTGACAGAAGAATGGCAAAAGCTTCTGTTTTCCGTAAAATAAAAGAACGACTACACAGATGTTTCGTGCAGCCGTTCTTAGTTGATATACCTTAGTTATGCCTCAGGAAATGAATCTACCTCTGGCGCGTCTTCCATGAGATCAAGACGTTTATCTTCGTTCATCGTATTGCACATATTGATAAATGTATCAAGCGGAACATTCTGGATCTGCTTGTTTGTGCCACGGACATTTATCGATACAGTGTTCTCCGATGCTTCTTTGTCGCCTACGACAATGATGTACGGGTCCTTATAATTCTTGTAATTCTTTATCTTTTCCTTCATGTTATTATCCGTATAATCGGCTTCAACACGGATGTGGTTCTTGCGTAGCTTGTCGTATACTTTTGCAGCATATTCATTATGTTCTGTACGGATAGGAACAATAGCGACCTGATAAGGAGAGAGCCAGAACGGGAATGAACCCTTGAAGTTCTCTATCAGGATACCAATGAATCTCTCCATTGAACCGAATATAGCACGGTGTATCATAACCGGCTGCTTGAGTGAGCCATCTGGTGCTACATATTTAAGCTCGAAGTTGAGCGGAAGCTGGAAGTCGAGCTGTATCGTGCCCATCTGCCATTCACGACCTATGCAGTCTTTCATTTTCAGATCGATCTTAGGACCGTAGAATGCGCCGTCACCTTCATTTATCTCATAACCGCCCTCACCGTATTTCTTGTTGAGGATGTTCTTAAGAGATGCTTCGGCTTTATTCCAAGATTCGATATCACCCATGAAATCATCAGGTCTTGTTGAAAGTTCGGCTGTATATGTAAGTCCGAATGTTCCATATATCTGTCCTGCTATATCCATGATATCGCTGATCTCGTCCTCAATCTGATCTTCTGCAAGAAGGGTATGATCATCATCCTGACGGAACATCTGAACACGGAACAGTCCATTAAGTTCGCCAGACTTTTCCTTACGATGAATGACATCTGTCTCACTGTAGCGCAGCGGAAGATCTTTATATGAATGAGGCTTTCTCTTATATACCATGATCGCGTTAGGACAGTTCATCGGCTTTGCGGCAAATACATCTTCACCTTCTGTCGTTCCGTCTTCCCCAGGGATTATGAACATATTATTCTGATAATGTGCCCAGTGACCGCTTGTCTCCCAAAGCTTCTTGTTATTGATGACAGGAGCAGATATTTCCTGATAACCATGATCCTCGTGAATATCTCTCCAGAAATCAAGCAGCGCATTGAAAAGTTTCCAGCCACGTGGAAGCCAATAAGGCATTCCGGGAGCCGTTGAATCGAACATGAACAGGTCGAGCTGATTGCCAAGCTTTTTATGATCTCTTTCCATTGCCTCTTTAACAAGAGCAAGATGCTGCTTAAGTTCATCCTTACTCGGGAACGCATATACATATATACGCTGCATCTGATCACGGTGTTCGTCACCTCTCCAGTATGAACCTGATGTAGATTTGATCTGGAATGCCGTAGAAAGAAGCTCCTGTGAATTCTCCACGTGAGGTCCGCGGCAGAGATCAACATAATCATCGCCGGTATAGTAGATCGATATTGTCTCATTCTCCGGAAGATCCTGAATAAGTTCTGTCTTAAACTTCTGTGTCTTAAATATCTCAAGTGCTTCAGCGCGTGATACTTCCTTGCGCGTCCATACTTCCTTGCGCTTTAAGATCTCATGCATCTTTGCTTCGATTGTCTTGAAATCATCGTTTGTTATTGTGCGCGGAAGAACGAAATCGTAATAAAAACCGTTCTCGATCTGCGGTCCGATCGCATACTGTACATTTTCCTTACCAAATATCTCTATCACAGCCTTTGCAAGGATGTGAGAAAGAGAGTGACGGTAAACTTTAAGAAACTCTTCTTTTTCCATTTTCATTTACTCCTTCTGCCGCATTTTACGGCTAAAAAAGCCCCTGGATTCCAAAATATGTGTGAGCCTCAAGTCCCTTGCCGTTAGGCTTCAGGTCAAGAAGTTTTGACATATTTCAAAATTCCAGGGGCGCTATGCTTTATCTGCGCGGTTCCACCCTGATTTGTACGCATATAGCGTACATCTCATTACGATTATAACGGAATCACCGGACCGGATTGGGGCCGCTCGGAGTCAGTTTTCGAATCGCTTCCGATAAAGACGCTCACATCACGATTTCTTTCACTATTGCAATCACACAGTTTTACTGATACTGCTGCGATTCATTGTGTCAGATAACCGGCATCTCTCGCTGATATCTTCTGTCAACCTACTCGTCTCGTCAACGCATTGTCATAACCCGTATCTTAGACTAAAGGCGCAGAATTGTAAAGGGGAAATCTTTTCGCATTTATGAAAGCTGTTTTATACCGAAAGATACTGATGCACTATATTATCTGTCAGATTAGCCATACTTCCGGCAGCAACGACCTTTCCTTTCTGGATGATCACAAATCTGTCAGCCAGACGCTTGGCGAACTTCAGATTCTGTTCAACAACACCGATCGTTATCCCTGTCTCATCGGCTATTTTCTTTAATGTTTCAGCCACCTCTGCAACAACATTAGGCTGGATTCCCTCTGTCGGCTCGTCAAGCAGCATCATCTTGGGCTGTCCCATAAGACAGCGTGCGATCGCAAGCTGCTGCTGCAGTCCTCCTGACAAAACTCCTCCGTTCCGTTTCATATGAACATTAAGTGCCGGGAAATATCCAAGAACCCATTTTTTGCGTGACTCGACATCAACATCTTTATGACCCATCGCCCCAAGTTCCATATTTTCTTCAACCGTCAGAAATGGGATTATCTCTCGACCCTGCGGCACATATCCAAGTCCGGCCTGTGATCTTCGAAAAGTCTTCATATCTGTTATATCCTTATCATCAAATATGATCTTTCCTTCAGAAACTGGAAGTAAACCCATTATACTTTTTAAAAACGTCGTCTTTCCGACACCGTTTCTTCCCAATATCGCTATTTTCTCACCTTTGTCTATCTTGACTGACATTCCGTTGATCACACGGCTTTTGCCGTAGCTTACATATACATCACTGGCTTCAAACATGATTGCCACCTCATTCTTCTTTAAGATATACTGCAACTACCTCCGGATTTTTCTGTATCTCATCCATCGTCCCTTCGGCCAGCACTTCGCCGTAATTAAGTACAGTGACATACTCCGCGACCTGTCTTACAAAGTCCATATCATGTTCCACAACTATAAGGGTATGGCTGCCCTTCATCTTCTTGATCATCTCGCCCGTCTTGTATGTTTCCATGGCAGTCATTCCTGCGGTCGGCTCGTCTAAAATAATCAGCTGCGGATCCTGCGCAATCACCATACCAATCTCCAGCCACTGACGCTGCCCGTGCGAAAGATCGCCCGCATATGAGTCCGCATAATCCGTAAGATCAACCTGTGCAAGTATATCTTCCACTTTGTCATCAAAATCTTTACTTTTTCTGAAAAAGACACATCTTGTCAAAGAATTGTATCCTGAATAAGCTATCTCTATATTCTCTCTCACGGTCATATTATCAAACACATTCGGCCCTTGGAATTTTCTGCCTATATGATATTTCCCTGTTATCTCAGTAGTAGGTTTCCCCGTTATATCGACTCCGTCAAACAGCACTCTTCCGGATGTAGGTCTTGTCTTTCCAGTGACAAGATCCATAAATGTAGTCTTCCCTGCCCCGTTAGGCCCGATTATCACACGAAGTTCTCCATCGTAGATTTTCATGTTCACATCGGTCAGCGCCTGAAAACCGCTGAACTCAACTGAAAGATTATCAACTTCAAGAAGCACTTTCCTGTTCTCTTTCATAATTATCTGCCTCTTTCTCAAATAATATCTTTTTCCGTTTGCTGTCCATGTTTTTCTGCTGCGCACTGATAAGCTCGCCAACAATTCCCTTTGGTATCACAAAAACGATGACAAGGATTATGATTCCTAGAACAAGTCTCCAGTATTGCGCAAAGTCAGTAGATATCCCTGAAAAAGCACTGTTTAGCACTGTCTCTGCTACCTGAAGCACTAATGTTCCGACCATCGCGCCAGTAAGACTGCCACGACCTCCAACAGCCACCCAAACCAGAACGAGCGTTGCCAGATCGATCCCGACAGCAGAAGAATTAATGCTCCCCTGAGTTCTGACATACAGCATTCCGGCAAAACCTGCCATCATTCCAGAAATCGTATATATGAGCATCTTGAACCAGCTCGCCTTATATCCGAAAAACGTCAGCCTTGCTTCGTTCTCTCTTACTGCCTGCAGAACTTTTCCAAGTCTTGAATTCACTATCAGAAGACATATAAGATATGCGGCAATCATGAAAATAAAAACGACATAGTAAAACGCTGTATCATCCATATGCGAATCCATATTATTTGAGATTATCGTGTTTGATGTCACTGATATTCCGCTGTTGCCGTGTGTCCATGTGCTCTGATTGATTACAAATAATTCCGCCACTCCCGACATTGCTAATGTTATAAGAGAAAAGAAAACCCCTTTAATTCTGCCTGAAAACATGAAAAAGCCTATCAGAAATGATATGATTCCCGGAACTATTATCGCCAGCAGGAACGCTCCGACAGGTGATGACAATGGTGCCAGGAACCACGGCAGAGAGTCAAATGTCATCCAGTCAGCTTTATTTGCATAAGCACATCCGATACCGATCATGTATCCGCCTGCTCCGAACAGTAAACTGTGTCCCATGCTCATAAGCCCTGTATATCCCCAGAGCAGATCAAGTGATAATGCAAAGATCATATATGACATGATTCCTGTCATGATGTAGACCCAGTATTTCCCTGATAGCATCGGAAAGATTAGAAGAAATAGAAAAAGTCCCATATCTATATACCTATTAACCGGCAATGTACGCATCCTGTCTTTAATATCGATTTTATTCAATTTCCTCATCTCCTTTCCTTTACCGAAAACAGCCCTTCGGGTTTAAGTCTCACAACAAGTATCACGAAGATCAGTACAACGATCTGCGCTGTCACACTGTCAAAGAAACCGCTTATAAGTGAAACTGATTCCTGAATTATAAATGATGATGCGATCGTTCCTGCAAATGATGAGACACCGCCCATTACAACATTCATAAACGTATTTGTAAGCCAGCTGTCTCCAAGTGAATACGTGACAGTTGACAGCGGGGCTATGGCTGCTCCGGCCAGCCCCGCAAGTCCCATGCCATGAGAAAAAGTGATCGTATCAACTTTCTGAGTGTCTATTCCAAGACATTCTGTCATCCCGCGATTCTGAGTTGTTGATCTTATCTTACGTCCCATTGATGTTTTGTTGATAAAAAGTACAGTTGCTGCAAGCGCACAGATCGCAATCACACATATGATCAGCCGATATGCCTCTATATGAAATGGTCCGAATTCAAGCACCTGCTTTATCGGATATGATACCTGCCTGTATTCCTTCCCGAACAGTATAAGTGCCAGCTGGTTAAGAATTATTGATATCGCATACGTTGCAAGAAGCGTCTCTGCCATTTTCCCGTAAAAATGACATATTATCGTTCTTTCCATAACCGCACCGACCGCAAAACTGATCAGATAAGCGATTATCAGCGTTAATACAAACGGAATATGTGCTTCCTGATAAAGGAAATAACACAGATATGCTCCAACCATAAGCATTGACGTATGCGCCAGATTGACAACTTTCATATATCCCATTATTATCACAAGTCCTAGTGATGTGAGAAGCAAAATGAAAGAACTGCTGATACCGGATATAATCAATTGCCCTAAAAGTGTACTATTCATAGCCAGCCTCTTTCTGCACTAGATTATTATTGATGATTCATGTCAGTCTATTCGACCGGAACAGGCTTGATCGTATCATCACTTTCATATACGACTTTGATTGATCCATCTTTCTGAACCTGACCTATCCTTGCTTTAAGATATATATGATGGGTGTCAGGATCTTCTTTGATCTCTCCCTGCGGAGCATCATAAGTCAGACCGCTGAAATTGGATAAGATACTCTCTGTACTTATATCGTCTCCGCATTTTTCAAGAGATTCCGCAAGCATCTGCACCGCATCGTATGTCGCTTCGCCAACTGCGGTAACTGCCTTTGCTTTCTCCGCTCCGTATTTATCGGAATAGGCTTTCAGAAATTCTGTGTTCTTATCAGACGAGATTGAATTGAAATAATTCGCTGAAGCGTATGTTCCGACTGCAGCATCTCCAAGTGCTGTTGAGAATGATTCATCCATTATGAATGACGCGATTGTATATTTATCTGACAGTCCTGCTGCCGCGAACTGAGTGTAGAAAGCCGTGCCTGAATCACCGTTAAGGTTCGCATATATAACGCAGCCGTCATCTCCGCATGTATTCTGTATCTTGGAAATTATATCTGTAAACTGTGTCGTGTCTGAAGGAACAAGTTCATTTCCCACCACGTTTCCGCCAAGTTTTGTGACTGCAGCTTCTGCCTGTTTGTTTATAGCGGAAGCATAAGTGGTGTCAGTTCCTATAAGATAGAAATTCTTTGAGACATTCTCATAAAGCCATGGCACAAAATAGTCCCCCTGCTGATTTGGAACAGCTCCCGTATATATCACATGATCATTTGGCGTCTCCCCTTCATAATATGTGGGGTAGATAAGTGGAATGTCTTTTTCTTCAACTACCGGTTCCATTGCGACTCTTGCCGAAGACATATAAGGTCCTACAATGGCAGAGACCTCATCCTGCATGATAAGTTCACGTGTGACTTTTACAGCCGTGTCGGCATCTGACGCATAATCCTTTACGATATACTCAAGTTTTTTGCCATTTACCCCGCCGGCATCATTGATCTGATCGACAGCCAGCTGTGCACAGTTTGTCATGCTCTCTTCTGTTATTGCCGTCACTCCTGTAAGTGAAAATACTCCGCCGATCTTGATCGTATCGCTTTTCCCTGACGACGATCCGCACCCCGCAAGTGACGTGATGCACAATGCGGCACTTGCCGCAGCTGCTATGAATCTGGTTGATTTTTTCATTATTTTCCTCCTTTTTTATTTGCTGTTAAAATGTCACTTCAGCGGCCGCTGGGATCTTGTGTGACACTAAGTTACCGTTGTGAACTGAAAGCATAACTGCACTCTGAAACCTGAACACTTCATAATCATCGTGCCCGTCAAGTATGATGAAACTTGCCGGCTTACCTTCTTCTATCCCGTAGTGATCCTCAATACAGAGGTTTTTTGCTCCTTTTGTTGAAATAAAATCCAGACAGTGAGACATATCCTTATATCCTGTCATATGCTCTACATGCATTCCCATCTCCAATACCCTGAGCAGGTTTCCGGTACCCGGCATATACCACGGATCCGATATCGAATCCTGACCAAGTGCACAGTTGAGCCCCGCTTCCGTCAGTTCTCTTATCCTTGTTATCCCGCGTCTTTTAGGATAGTTGTCAAATCTCCCATCAAGTGAAACACTTGCGGACGGACATGAATTAAAATTAATACCTGATTCCTTAAGCGCTCTGAGAAGTTTAGTGAAATATGCATCGTTATATGAACCGGTTGCACATGTATGTGCTGCTACTGTCCTTGATCCCATTTCACGCTTCCATGCCTCTGCCGCCATCACCTCAAGAAATCTTGTCACACCGTCATCGATTTCATCGCAGTGGACATCTATCATTGCGTCATATTTCTCGGCAAGATCAAATATGAATTCTATCGATTCAACTCCCATTTCCCTTGAGAACTCATAGTGCGGTATGCCTCCAACACAGTCCACACCCATCTTCATCGCGCGTTCCATATATTCTTTCCCGCCACGGAATGACATTATTCCATTCTGCGGAAAAGCAACTGTCTGTATTTCGATCTTGTCTTTCATCTCTTCGCGCAATTCCAGGATCGCCTCGACGCCTTTAAATGATGTTTCCGTGACATCAACATGTGTCCTTACAAACTGGACTCCATATTCCGCCATCATCCTAAGTGCTGCTTTGGCACGATTCTTTATCTCCTCCACTTCAAGCGGAGCTGAATTCTTATATTCATCCCATGTCGTTATTCCCTCAAATAATGTCCCTGACATATTGTAATGAGGAATACCTGCTGTCATTACACAATCAAGATGAATATGCGGTTCCACAAAAGGCGGCATCATCATCCTTCCGGCTGCATCATAAGTATCATCGGAAGACTGCTTCAGACCCTGATTATTAACACATCCTGTTATCGCACCATCACTGACCTGTTTTATGCTCTTGAATCTGTTATTTTCCGTTTCAACGTCATATAAGCCTTCTTTTCCGCGTATCTTGACATTTCTGATAATCACCTTTTATTCTCCTTTCCGGATTATATATATGATTCCATATGCATCACTCAAAAATATCTCTTACTATTGTTTCTGGTCTCTTTTCAAATATCACATTCCCTGCATGCACACTGATGAACGCATCTGCTCTTTTTCTTATCGCCTCTATCGCACTGTCAGCATCAAGCACTATGAAATCAGCCGGTCTTCCCTCTTTTACTCCGTAATGATCTTCTATCTGTAATGTCTTTGCACCATTATCTGTTACAAGACATAAACCCTTCTTAAGCTGTTCTGTATTCATCATGTGCGCCTGATGCAATGCGAAATCAACCTGATGGATCAGATTCCCATCACCGAGTGGATACCATGGATCTGATATTGAATCCTGTCCAAGACTAACATTGCATCCTGAATCCAGAAGTTCATCAATCCTTGTTATTCCTCTCCGCATCGGGTATCCATCATACCTTCCCTGAAGATAAGTGTTCTCTGTAGGACATGAAACAAAATTAATCCCCGACTTACGATACTTTGTCATCATCTTGTACGCGTATGCATTATTATATGAACTCATCGCGCATGTATGACTCGCGGTCACGCGTTTTCCCATGCCCGAATAATACGCTTCCGCTGCTATGCACTCTGAAAATTTGGAATCCTGATCATCTGTCTCATCACAATGGATATCTATGAGACGGTCATATTTCTCTGCAAGTTCAAACGCTTTTTTTACTGACTTTTCACCAAGCTCCCGTGAAAATTCAAAATGCGGAATGCCACCGACAACATCACATCCCATTTTCAGTGCCTCTTCCACAAGCTCATCGCCGCCTTTGTATGCGTAATATCCTTCCTGCGGAAATGCAACAAGTTGAAGTTCCACTACATCTTTCACTTCATCCCTGACTTCCAGCAGTGCTTTGAGTGCTGTCATGTCAGGATCCGTGACATCCACATGTGTACGGATAAACTGAACTCCATGTCTTAGTTCCATCTTTATGCCCTGATAAGCTTTTGATTTGATATCATCCACCGTCAGTTTTTTCTTTGTGTCAGACCATTGATTGATCGCTCCGAATAGTGTCCCTGCTTCTACCTCGGGATTCATCGTATATATATAATCCAGATGTATATGAGATTCCACATATGGAGGGATGACAAGTTTACCTGACAGATCTTTTTCTTCGCAGCCGTTTTTGGAAAATGACATTCTGCCAGCAGGCACTATCTTATCAATTCTTCCGTTCTCCACCCAGATATCATGCAGTTCGTCGTCATCCGTAAGTCTCACATTCGTAAATACTTTTTTCATTAGATAACCTCCTGAACTAAAAAATGCCGATCCCCAGAATCTGTGGGATCGACACCTTTGCCAATAAAAAAAGCCGGAGCACATTCATGCTTCGGCTTCATTGCCATACTATTCAGCTTGTCCCTCACTTATCTACACTGCCGTGAAGAACTATGTATGCATTATAAACATCGTTTTTATTATCTGTCAACAGTAATTTATTTCCCAAATTATATTATATTTGCAGATTCTCCGCATACTTGAACTGTATAATATCTCTTGGTGCCGTTTCAACATAGGCCTGCTCTTTGTGCATAAAAGCAACGATTTCATCCTTACTCATAGCACCCAATCTAGCAATAACAATATCAAGAATATCCATATCTTCTTTTGAAAGAGAAGGATAAGAAGACTCATTTTTAAGGGTAAAATGGTAAGCCATCATTTCCCCGACATCCTCTTCTTCACATGGAATATTCTTCAGATCTATTATCGACTCATGTGCGATTGGAACAGCTCCCATCGGCAATGCCTGATACACAAGTCCGGTTATTGCACACCCTCTCTGCTTATATGACAGTGCATCAGCATACCACAACAGTTTCATAAGTTTTACTTTATATAATGACGTGATCTTTGTAGATGCTGCAAAATATCTGATTACATCAACAACCTTGTCAAGTGAAAGCTGCTTATTGCCATTATATACAAGATTCTCCTGAAATCTTGCGTATCTCGCCTCTATGGCTTTACGCAAATACACGTCATGATTGATTTCAAACAATTCGACCGCCGTATTATAGTATTTCAGATATGAATCCGCTGATAGGCTGCATTTTGCACTTTCCAAAAGCTTCAAAAACCATTCGGGATCCTGATCGATTTTTTTTAGGATTGTATCATGTGCTTTGTCCTGTACTTGATGACTCTCATATCTAGTGATTGTCTTCTGCCCCCACCCAAGAAGAATACACAGATCACTTTGACTTATCCCATACTTTCCACGTATAGCAATGATCTCTTTTGATGTTAATAACCCTTGTCCTTTCCTATATGCATCCTTCATAAGCGAATCGTTTGCACTCATTTGGTCATCTTCCATATACAGTTCTTCTGCTCTATCACAATATGAATACACTGCTTCATATTGCACATGCACATTTTTAAATACTGTATGTTCCATCACCCCAACTATTTTCACTTCGTGCTCTTCCATACAGCAAGTACACAATTTCTTTTCCGTACTCAATGTTCTCATTTTCATAAATGTACCTCCTTACTTCTTTTTGTATGGAAACATGTCTGACGTGAATGCTCTTTCCGCAAAATGAAACGACATAACAAATGTTGTCGGACTCCCATATAAACAAACCTAAAAGTTCCACTCTTATCTTAATATATACATCATCTGTGCCATTATATACTTTGCAAAACTCTCTCATCTCACTTCTTTTAACGAATTTGAGATCTTTAACAGTTTTTACATACTCTTCAATTGTTAATGTCCTTAGTTCTCTTCTTAACGCTTCCTCAGGATTTTCATCAGGAAATAGGGCTGCCACCGTATATTGATTTGTATTCCTTTCATCTCTTTCAAGATCAACCATTCTCTTTGCCTGAAAAGTAATCCTTGCACCATTATCAAGTGCATATTTTAAATTTTGTGTATAAGACTTTACTTCATCTTCACTTTCAATCCGTGATTTTGTATCCTCTCTCAAATCGCGCCCCCTGTTGGTATCATTTGATACTTTCATACTATATCGTTTTACTCATAATGTCAATTAGGCTGTAGCCTACAAATAACGGGCTACAGCCAATAGATGTCTCAAATATGAATTACCACATGATTATACAACCCGTCTATGCTTTCATTACCGCTTTCTTCATCTCTGCGACATAATCCCTTACATAAGGCACACATTTATCACCATACTTTGCGCACAGCTTCACGATCGCAGAGCCGACTATGACACCGTCTGCCTGTGCTCCCATCTTCTGCGCCTGTTCGGGCGTCGAGATGCCAAAGCCGACTGCACAAGGGATGTCCTTCTGCGCTTTGACGAGTGATACCATCGCCCCGATATCAGTCGTGATGCTGCTTCGCACGCCGGTCACGCCAAGAGACGATACGCAGTATACAAATCCGTCTGCCTGCGCGGCTATCATTGATACCCTTTCATGAGACGTAGGCGCGATCAGTGAGATAAGATCCATCCCGTGGCTGCGGCACACATCAGAGAATTCTGATTTTTCTTCAAATGGAACATCCGGAAGTATAAGACCATCCATTCCAAGCTGTGCCGCCTTTCCGATGAACTTTTCCGTTCCATATGAAAACACGACATTTGCGTATGTCATAAAGACCATCGGAACCTGCGTCTTCGTTCTTATTTTCCGGACCATATCGAATATCTTGTCGGTAGTGGCGCCACCCGCGAGCGCGCGTATGTCGGCTTCCTGTATGACCGGTCCCTCCGCCGTCGGGTCGGAAAACGGGATACCAAGCTCAATAAGGTCTGCGCCTGCGTCTGCCATCGCGTACACAAGCTGCTCTGTTATCTCAAGTGACGGATCGCCGCAGGTCAAAAAAGGTATGAACGCTTTCCCATTTTCAAATGCTTTTTTTATCTTACTCATTGATGTTCTCCCCTCTGTAGCGTGCGATTGCTGCACAGTCCTTGTCTCCGCGCCCGGAAATATTGACAACGATTATCTTGTCTTTATTCATCGCAGGCGCAAGTTTCATTGCATACGCAAATGCGTGTGCGCTCTCTATCGCCGGTATAATGCCTTCGGTCTTCGACAGATATTCAAATGCATCCACTGCCTCGTCATCCGTGACCGCGACATATTCTGCACGCCCGATGTCGTGCAGATATGCGTGTTCCGGTCCTATTCCAGGATAATCCAGCCCAGCGGAAATAGAATATACCGGTGCTATCTGTCCGTATTTGTCCTGGCAGAAATAAGATTTCATGCCGTGGAATATACCCTCGCGTCCTGTGTTTATCGTAGCTGCAGTCTCAAATGTATCGATGCCGCGCCCTGCAGCCTCGCATCCGATAAGTCGCACATCCTTATCGCCGATGAAGTTGTAAAACGCTCCCATCGCATTTGAACCGCCGCCGACGCATGCCATGACAACGTCGGGAAGCCTGCCCTCTTTCGCGAGCATCTGCTCTTTTATTTCCCTGGAAATAACAGACTGGAAATCGCGGACGATCGTTGGGAACGGATGCGGTCCCATTACCGAGCCAAGTACATAGTGCGTATCATCGATGCGATTCGTCCACTCACGCATTGTCTCAGAGACGGCATCTTTCAGCGTGCCGGTTCCACTTGTTACCGGATGGACCTTCGCGCCAAGCAGCTTCATCCTGTAAACGTTAAGCGCCTGTCTTTCCGTATCCTTGATTCCCATGTAGACCTCGCACTCAAGCCCCATGAGCGCGGCAACTGTCGCTGTCGCAACGCCGTGCTGACCTGCGCCCGTCTCAGCGATAACCCTCGTCTTGCCCATCTTTTTTGCAAGGAGACACTGACCGAGCACGTTATTGATCTTGTGAGAGCCTGTATGATTAAGGTCTTCGCGCTTTAAGTATATCTTCGCGCCGCCAAGCTTCTCCGTCGCATGCGCCGCGTAATACAGGCGCGAGGGTCTTCCGGCATACTCGTTTAGGAGTTCCTCTAATTCCGCCTTGAACTGCGGATCATCCTTGTACCTGTTGTATACATTCTCAAGCTCTATCACCGCATTCATCAGTGTTTCCGGGATATACTGTCCCCCGTGTATTCCGAACCTTCCTTTTGAAATATCTGATTCTGCCATTTTCTCATCCTTTCTGTAAAAATATTTGTCATAACATTCATATTCCGTCTGTTGCTGCAAACATAACTTCTGCTTAGTTTTTATCTTCCGTATGATCTTACCGCTTCTACAAGTTTCCTTATCTTCTCCGGGTCCTTGACCCCGTCTGTCTCCGCGCCGCCTGACAAGTCTACTGCATACGCCGGTATCTGTAGCGCTTCCTTTATATTCGATAAATCGATTCCGCCCGCAACCATAAACGGCTTGCCGCCGATCAAAACCTGCCGTTCTTCCTTAATGTCTGATGTTTCCATATTCGTATCAACCATACCATCCATATAATCCTTAAATATATGCCAGTTAAATGTATTTCCTGTGCCTTTTCCGTTATCCAGAAGCAGCATGTCTGCCGGGGATTGCGCCGCCTTTACAATATCTTTTGCTGTTCTTACAGTCACGGAACGTATCACCTTCAGCCCCGTCTTTCTATGGATATATATGATTTCATCATCAGCTTCATTGCCGTGGAGCTGCACCATGCTGATGATTCCTTGCCGCGCGATATCTACAATTCCGTCTGGCGGCGAATCAACGAACACTCCGACTGTGATCACAGCTTTATCAAGTATCCCTGCGAGGCGTGCGGCTTGTGACACCGTCACTTTTCTTTTGCTTTCGGCAAATACAAAACCTATAAAATCGGGTCTGTATCTGTTGACCGCTGCGATATCCTCTTCACGGCTGATGCCGCAAATCTTTATCTTTGTTTTTGAACCCGACATATCTTCTCCAAATCTGCATCTATAAAGAAATATACAAACAGCCATTCCTCAATCTATCAGGGTAGTCATCCATGCTGCATTCACTTACGGCCTCAGCTCATCCAGCGCTTTCCTCTTGTCATCCGCGCGCATCAGCGTCTCTCCGATAAGAACTGCGTTGACGCCGGCATCGTGCAGCCGCTTCGTATCTTCACGCGTCTTCACGCCGCTCTCCGCAACAAATATCACTTCTTCCGGTACTAATGAGCGAAGCCTTATGCTGTTCTCGAAGTCGACCGAAAAGTCCTTAAGATTCCTGTTATTTACCCCTATCACACGAGCACCGGCGCTTAGCGCCATCTCAATCTCTTCTTCGTTATGTGCCTCGACAAGTGCGCTAAGTTCAAGACTGTCGCATATCCTGATATACTGCTTAAGCGTATATTCATCAAGCAGCGCACATATAAGAAGCACTGCCGACGCGCCGAGAGCTGCCGCCTGATATATCATGTAACTGTCTATCGTAAAATCCTTACGCAGACACGGTATGCTTACCTCATTTGCGATCTCATCCAGGTACCTGTCATTTCCCATGAACCAGTGCGGTTCGGTAAGCACTGATATACACGATGCTCCCGCATCCTCATACGCCCGCGCGATATCAAGATACTTAAAATCCGGCTCTATCAGCCCTTTTGACGGTGAAGCTTTCTTGCATTCACATATAAATGAAAGTTCGTCCGTATCAAGCGCATGTTCGAATGCGAAGCCTGTTTTTGGTGCGTGCTGAGCGAGCACCCTCATCTCATCCGGGATAACGCGTTTCTTTTCTTTCTCAATTCTTTCGCGCGTATATGATGCTATCGTATCTAATATCGTTTCCATGAAATATCTACTCCTTCGATGTCTCTATGAAATCTTCCAGCTTCTTCATTGCCTTGCCGCTATCTATCACGTCGGCAGCAAGTTTTATGCCATCTTCGATCGACGCTGCCTTCTGTGCGATATAGAGAGCTGCACCTGCATTGAGAAGAACGATGTCGCGCTTTGCGCCCTGCTCTTTCCCCGTCAGGATATCTTTTACAGTCTGTGCATTCTGCGCAGGATCACCGCCTGCTATATCTGACTTTACGCACTTCTTGAATCCGAATTTTTCCGGGTCTATCACGTAACTCTTATATTGTCCGTCAGCAAATTCGCATACAGCTGTGTCAGCGCTGAGCGATATCTCATCGAGTTTGTCTGTGCCATACACGACCATTCCGCGCTTCACGCCAAGGCTTGTAAGTACGCGTGCGAGCGGCTCTACGAGCGATCCGTCATATACTCCGAGAAGCTGCATCTCCGGTGATGCCGGGTTTGTAAGCGGTCCCAGGATGTTGAATACTGTGCGGATTCCGAGTTCTTTTCTTATCGCGCCGACATATTTCATCGACGTATGATATTTCTGGGCAAATAAGAAGCATATCCCTGTGTTATCCAAGAGTTCCGCGCATTTTTCGGGAGTCTCATTTATATTTACACCGAGTGCTTCCAGGCAGTCCGCCGTGCCACACATCGACGATGCCGCCCTGTTTCCGTGCTTAGCTATCTTCACTCCGGCAGCCGCAGTCACGATCGCAGACACTGTTGATATATTAAAGCTGTGTGCGCCGTCACCGCCCGTTCCTACTATCTCCATCGCATGACACGGATGATCGACCTTTATCGCATGGTCGCGCATCGCAGCTGCGCACCCCGATATCTCGTCTATCGTTTCCGCCTTCGTGCTCTTTGTCGAGAGTGCCGCGAGAAATGCAGCGTTCTGCACCTGTGATGTCTCGCCGCTCATGATCTCGTTCATCACATCATAAGCCTCGCTGTACGTAAGATCCTGCTTATCCACTATCTTGACTATAGCTTCCTGAATCATCTTTCTGCCTCCTTCTGTGCCGGCTGCCGCCTTATCTGAGTTTCTACTGATATCTGTTCCAATGACTTTCTCATTATCTTTACTGCTTCCTGTATCTTTTCCTGACACTGTATTGCCTCTTGCTATATCTATGAAATTCTGTAATATCTTATTTCCGTCCGGCGTCATTATCGACTCAGGATGGAACTGAAGCCCATACACCTTATTTTCCGGATCCTCTACTGCCATTACTTCGCCGTCCTCAGCTATTGCTGTGACTTTCAGCGCATCCGGCAGTGTCGCCTTATCTACTGCAAGCGAATGATACCTTGCAACTCTTATCGAAGATCCGCATCCTGCAAATAAAAGGCTCCCGGATGCAAGCTTCGCAGACGACTGCTTGCCATGCATCAGCTTTGCGGCGTATGTGACTGTCGCACCATAAGCTGTGCAGATAGCCTGATGTCCGAGACAGACACCGAGGATCGGAACCGCCCCTTTCATTTTCCGGATCACCTCTACACATATACCAGCGTCTTCCGGGCGTCCGGGTCCGGGTGAAAGTATTATCGCCTGCGGCGCCATATCTTCTATATCCTTGATTGTCACGGCATCGTTCCGGACTACTATGATATCCGGTTCGATCGAGCCAACAAGTTGATACAGGTTATATGAAAAGCTGTCATAGTTATCAATAAGAAGTATCATATCTGAGCCTCCTTCCCCGAACCTGCCGCTACAATTCCTTCAGCCATCTGCAACGCCTTTACGACTGCTGCAGCCTTATTCATACACTCACGGTATTCATTTTCAGGAATTGAATCTGCTACTATTCCCGCGCCGCTCCTGACAAATACATGACCGTTTTTCCTGTATGCGATCCTTATCGCTATGCAGGTATCCATATTTCCCGTAAGATCAAGGTACCCGATCGCTCCGCCGTATATGCCGCGCTTATTATCCTCAATGTCGTTCAGCAACTGACAGGCACGAATCTTTGGTGCTCCAGATAACGTTCCCGCCGGCAGCACCGAGCTTATCGCATCGAGTGCATTCTTTCCTTCTGCTATCTCTCCGCGGACTGTCGAGCCTATATGCATCACATGTGAATACCTTTCGATGCAGTGGTATTTCTCTACTTTGACACTGCCGAACCGGCTTATCTTCCCGATATCATTGCGTCCAAGATCAACGAGCATATTATGTTCCGCCAGTTCTTTCTCATCTGCGAGAAGCTCCCGTTCAAGTGCCTTGTCTTCCTCGTCTGTCTTGCCGCGCGGTCTCGTACCCGCGAGCGGAAATGTATGGAGCACGCCGTCTTCAAGCTTCACAAGTGTCTCCGGCGATGCTCCGGCAACCTCCATATCCGAACCCTGAAAATAAAACATATATGGCGACGGATTCAGCGAACGAAGCATCCTGTATGTATCAAAGAGTGATCCCTCATATTCCGCTTCCAGACGGTTAGAAAGCACCGCCTGAAATATGTCACCCTCTTTTATATGATCCTTGATCTGTGCAACTCTCTCAGAATATTCTTTCTGCGTGAACATTGGCTTAAGTTCTGTCTTCATGTGTCCTGCAGGGATCTCCGCTTTTCTGCCGTTCGTTACAAGTTCAACCATCTTTCCGAGCTCGATCACCGCGCGGTTATATTCGGTCTCTACCGCATCCAGAGAGATGTTTACTATGAGGATAAGTTTTCCGCTGAAGTTATCAAACGCAATAACCTTATCGAAAAGCATCAGGTCTACATCTTTGAACCCCTCTGTATCTTTCGCATCCAGTCTCAGTGTCTTCTCCGAATATTTCAGATAATCATACGAAAAATAACCGACAAGTCCTCCGGTGAATGACGGCATCCCTTCGAACTTCGCGCTCCTGTTCTCGTCAAGCACCTGCTGTATGTATTTTCCCGGATCATCTGTCTCAAATGAAAGCTCTCCGACTTTCATATGTCCGTCAATGCAGGTGATCTCTAACTTGGGGGCATATCCGAGGAAAGTATATCTGCCCCATTTTTCGTGACCATATACGGATTCGAGCATGTAGCAGTGCGATGACACATTACGCAGTCTGCGCATCACTTCTACCGGTGTTGTCATGTCTGAGAGAAGCTCTGTGCTTACCGGAGCTGTCCTGAATCGTCCGTCCTGCGCGGCTTCCATAAGCTTGTCATATGCTGGTCTGATGTCCATGTGTGCCCTCCTTAATGTGATGATGTGGTGTGTTACGGATTGCTTCGCAATCCTTCTCAAGGCAATCCTTATGCATGCAAGCATGCATCGGATCGCTTTTCGACCCTTGTAACATGCAGTTCGGAGCGTTGCTCCTCACTGCTGCGATGCTCTTCAAAGTTCCATTCGTGCAAGCACGATGGAACTTTTCTTCGCTATTCGCACAAAAAAAATCCCTGACAGAATCTATATAGATTCTGTCAAGGACGATAATAATATCGCGGTGCCACCTTGATTCACGGATAGAGTAAACTCCGTGCGCTTTGCGGAATACAATCATATTCCCGGCAACTGACGTATGCCTGCACGTTGCAGAATACTCGAAGAAAAATATCTCGTCTTCTTTCACTGCACCCTCGACGGTCCATTTAATGATATGCTTTCCGCCTGATTCTCATCTTCGCAGGCTCTCTGTGGGCGCATGGCTCATTTTTATATCCGCTTCATAGGTTTGTTTTTATTTGATTGCTATCAGACTATCACACTTTAACGTGATACACAAGTGAAATTTTCATTATTCTTATTCGAATATCAGAAGTTAATTCAACGGAGACTGCAAATGAAAAAAGCCTATATATAGACCAGGTGTCTGCTTTTTCGTGCGGTTTTGTCACATATTATGTTGCTTTTTCGTGCATTCTAGCGATTATTTATGTTGCTTTTTCGTGCAGGTGTGATAAATTGATTATATGAATCAACTTTTTATAATCAAAGGAGCGGTCTATTTATGCTACTAAATAGAAAAGCATATGACAAACTTGTCGAATGGAAAAACAGAAGTCACGGAACTACTGCAGTACTGATTGATGGTGCAAGACGTGTCGGAAAAAGTTTTACTGCTGATCAGTTTGCCACAAACGAATATCGTAGTCATATAACCATTGATTTCGGAAACGCTCCTCATGATGTTATTGAATTATTTGAAAACGATAGTGATGATCTTGATTTGTTTTTCGCCAAGCTTCAATCTCTCTACTCAACCGCTCTCTATGTCAGAGAATCGCTTATCATATTCGACGAAGTGCAGCAATACCCACGGGCAAGACAGCTTATCAAGTATTTCGTTGCTGATGGCAGATATGATTTTCTTGAAACCGGTTCTCTTATCAGACTCAAAAAAAATGTGCAGGATATCATCATCCCATCTGAAGAAGAACATCTGGAACTGTTTCCTCTGGACTTTGAAGAGTTTCTCTGGGCACTGGACGACAGCGTAACAATCCCTCTGATAAAGAAGTGTTTTGATACATGTAAACCGCTTGGAGAAGCACTCCACCGAAAAGTCATGAATGATTTTAGGCAATATCTTTTGGTTGGGGGTATGCCGCAGTCAGTGCTTGCATACATTGACGGCAAAAACTTTGCGGCGTCAGATGCCGCCAAGCGGCGGATTCTGCAATTGTATAGAGATGACGTATCGAAATTTGCAGCAGGTTATGAAGATAAAGTATTTTCCGTATTTGATGAAATTCCGGGGCAACTTTCAAAAAAAGATAAGAAATACAAGCTATCATCAATTAGTAAAAAAGCACGTTTTCGTTCATATGCAGATTCATTTATCTGGCTGAACGAAGCCATGATCGTTAATACCTGTTTCAATTCTACTGATCCCGGTGTCGGACTTGCGCTAAGCTCAGACACTGCTACACAAAAATGCTATATGGCCGATACCGGTCTCCTTGTGACGCAGACTTTTATGGATCAAGCATATACTGATAATGATCTGTATCGTGCTGTTCTTTTCGATAAGGCAAATGTTAATGAAGGTATGCTTATAGAAAATGCCGTTGCTCAGATGCTCCGAAGTAATGGACACAAACTCTGTTTTTACTCCAGATGTGATAGTACGCATCGAGAAAACCACATGAAAATTGACTTTCTGATAACACAGGGCAAGAAGATATCTCCAATTGAAGTCAAATCCGGTAACTATCGTTCACATGCTTCGTTGGATAAATTTAGAAAAAAATTTGGTTCTAAGATCGGACAACCATATATTCTATACACAAAAGATGTCATGATAAAAGATGGAATCATTCATTTGCCATTATATATGACAATGTTTTTGTAGAGAAATTCCAGAAAAAAGGGGAAGAGATCTTCTCTTCCCCTGACTCTTATGACTAGATGATTTCCTTATCAAGCAGGAAATCAGTTACACTGATATTCAGAATACCTTTATCATCGTACCAGCGTCTGCCCACATCTTTTCTTATTACAATCTTCGGAAAAGAGTCACCTGTAAGTGCGAATGGTCGAAGCTCTGCATCCGTCTTCTCCTCGTCAGGCATTGCGTAAGCTGATTGAATATAAGTCCGTTTCCCGCCTGAATTTACAACAAAATCAATTTCCCTGGGAGATCTGACCGAATTTCCATTCTTATTTAGCGTTCTTGCATATACAATCCCGACATCAACAAGAAACTGTCTGTTTATCAATTCATTATATATGATATTCTCCATGATGTGAGTCATTTCCTGCTGGCGAAATCCAATCCGTGCATTGCGCAGTCCCAGATCCTCACAATAATACTTACTTGGTGAATCGAAATACGATTTTCCTTTTACATCATATCTCTTGCTTTCGGTAAATAAAAACGCATCTTCTAAATGTCCGATGTAAGCACGAATAGTGTTGGACGAAACACCCTTTACATTTTTGGATGTCAATGTATCTGCTATCTTTGCCGGATTCGTCAACGATCCAATTGATGAACAGATAAGGTCTAATACCTGTTCCAGCACATCTACACGCTCAATATTCCTGCGCTCTACAATATCCTTTACATATACTTCTGAAAACAGCGACTGCAAATAATTCATTTTAGCCGTATTACCAGGTCTTGACAGTACAAGAGGCATTCCTCCATAAAACGCATAATCATCGAATGCTTCATTCTTGTCTCCGCCTGCCGCAGAATAGTATTCTGCAAAACTCAGCGGGTGAACTCTGATTTCATCACTCCTACCCCTGAATTCTGTAAGTATATCGCTGGAAAGCATCCTTGAGTTACTGCCAGTCACATATACATCCAGATTTGATAAACTTCTAAGATCATTAAGTGAATCATAAAATGTGATTTTCTTGCCATCACTATTATATGGATTTTTTACTTCATCTGACATCTGTATCTCATCTACAAAAAGATAACATTCCTTATCCGATTTTTCTGCAATTTCACGAACATATGATGATAATACAAGTGGATTACGATATTTTATATCCCTTGCCAGATCAAGTTCTATCGAAATTATCTGTTCTTGCTTTACTCCATTTTCAAGCAGATAATCTTTATAAATGTGATGCAGCAGATAGGACTTACCGCATCTGCGGATACCTGTTATCACTTTTACCATTCCGTCAAATCTGTATGAAATAAGCTGTTTAAGATAGCTATCGCGCTCTATATCCATATATGCTGTTCCTTCCATTGAACATTCAAGCCCATTTGGGCTTTGATGTTCAATTATTATACACGTATTCGCTATCGCTTTCAAGCTTTGTGCTGAATATTTCATTCCAAATGGGCTTAAATATTCAGTGGTATATGATGATTTGTAATCTACACTATTTTGCCTTATCTGTTTTGCTTGAGATTTCTTTGCAGGATATCTTCATCTCCTTATCGACCGTAAACCTGTAAGTATGCGTTTCTGCTGCAGATTTTTCCCACGATCTGCCATACGTGAATGTCACATCAGCCGTTCCTTCTTTCAGAGGTGTGATCACAAAAGTATCCTTGCCGCCGACTCCAACCATCCCTTTTTCGTGGTCATCCTCTTTATATGATTCTTCAATCTTTACGACATCTGTTCCGCCATCGTCGACCTGCCACGTATAGCCAGTCGTTGCGTTGCCGTCAAATGTAAGCGTCACTTTATCTTCCTTTGAAGAAGATCCGGTGCCACATGCGGCAAGACATAATACACTCATCGCCACAATTACTATCCAGAATCTGCTCTTTATCATTTTGCACGCTCCTTTACTTTTTTCGCTCTTTCATCCATTTTTATCATTCTTTTTTCTGTAAAACAGAATCATGATCACTAGTGATACGACAAATGATATCGCGGCTGCGATAAGAGCCTGCGAAAAGTTAGTCGGATCCGTATCACTTTGGAATGTAAGGCTTGTAAATAGCGTCGGAAAAGCATATGCGTAATTGTTGATCGTGACGATCCCCTGATAAAGTCCGGTACATGCTCCTGCGATCACTATGGCTACAAGTGCCGTCGGGCTGTTAAGGCATAGTCCAAACAGTGCCGGTTCACTCGTTCCAGTAAAGAATATCGATATGAGCGATGTCAGTGCAAGATTCTTTGTCTTTGCATCTGAAGATTTTTTTAATGCGACTAGTGAAATCGCCGTCAGATCCATTGCAAGCGCGAAATACCCCATCATAAATCCGCACTCGACACCGTGATTCCCCAGCTCCGACAGAACAAAGCTGATGAACACCCAATGCGTACCTGTGATAACCTGGAAAGGTACTGTAGCATCAAATAGTATCCACGCGAAGACCGGTGCCACTTTTTGGAAATAAAGAATCATATTCAGCAGTGCCTGACTTATCGTTCCGATAAGCGGTCCTATCGCAAGTATTCCTATGAGCGTAGTCGTCACATAAAGTGTCAGATAATAAAACAGACTGCGCACCGTCCCTTTCATTTTCCCGAAAAGCTTCTTATCAAGTACGCTCATGATATAGATCATAACGATGATCGGAAATACTGAATACGCATAGCTCATATGAAATACAGGTATTCCGACAAATGAGACTGCCTTATCTGTCTGCATGAGACTGATAAATTCCGGCATGAGCATCGATGCGCCAACGGCTGTCGCGCATATGCGGTCTGTCTCATAGTGAACTGCTGAAGAGTACGCTACCAGCACCGGAAGAAAATACAGCGGTGCGGTACCTATCGCGTCAAGTATCGTTTTCGTGTCAGGAAATATAGAAAACAGCGGTGTGTACCCTAAAAGAAGAACAACAAGTTTAAGAAGCCCTCCTGCTACAATGATCGGAATCACCGGTGTCATGCATGCTGTGATATGCCCGATACCTACCGCAAATATATTCTTTTTCTTCATAAGTCCTTTATACCCTCCGTAAAGCACCGATCTATCATAGTTTCAACATATTAGTTTTGACATCTTAGTTCTGATATCAAAGTTTCGATATCCTTGTTTCAAAATCTTTAATATATCCGTTCAGCCGCTCTTCCTGTGCCTCGCTCTTCACCCCATCTGCGGCTATCCCGGAAAGTCTGTCACAGCCTTTCTGTGCGCATTCCTTAAGAGCCGCAGAAGCATTCCCGTTCTGCTTTTCTGCGCGAGTGATCAGCATATCTTCGCAAGATGCTGCATTATCGATATATGGTTCTTCATTATATCTTCCGACACGTTTCTTTGCTTTATCAAACTGCGATGATGCGATATCGCAAAGCTCATTATCGACCTGCTCCGAATTTTTCATAAATGAATCGTATATAAGTTGCGGAACTGTCCCAAATCCTCCAAGCAAAAAATCATCTGAGTAAAATTCATTTAGTTTCGTTCCATTCACCATGACAGGTGAATTCTTCCTATTTGTCAGAAGGACTATTACCATCTTGTTATCGGGATCTATCATTGTAAGCGTTCCCGTCCAGCCCTCATGACCGAATGTATCCGCCGGAGCAGATTCGGAAAAATACCTGCTCCTGTCTTTGCCAGATCCCTGCCGCCACCATCCAAGCCCCCATGAATCATCATTACCGTACGGCGTCGTAAATTCATCTATGACATCCTTTGAAAAATACTCTTTCCCTGAATAAGTGCCATCCATCATAAGATATGCAAGTTTTGCAAGATCTTCTGCGTTCGAGAAAAGTCCTGCATGTCCTGACACACCTGCCATTGAATAATATGCCTGTTCGTCGTGGACTTCACCCTGAATCGTATCTGTTCTTACACCCTTAAACGTTACATTGCCATCCCTGGTATTGCCGTTCAGCTCCTCTGCCGCACAATCCTCTTTGCCAAATCCGTTATCAAGCGGTCTGTAGCAGATATGTTTAAGCCCCATTGGCTCCCAGAATGTCCTACTACAAAAATCGTCAAGCCGTTCACCGGTTATCTTCTCAATGACAAAATCAAGAAGCATGTAATCCACATCAGAATAAAGTGTTTTTGTCCCCGGCTCATACATAAGTGGTGTCCTGCAGATACCTTCGAGCGTATTCTCTCTAGTCTCCATACTTCCATCAGACCCGGAATACAGAATATTTATGCCGTCAATATCAGTAAGTTTCTGTATCTTCTGATCGAATCTGTCGTTATCATAGTGCGGGCTTGCCGCGAATCCGCCCTGATGTCTTAAGATATCACGTATAGTAAGACTGCTCTTCCAGCTCTTATTTGTCTCAAGCCCAGGATTCACATAATCCGGATATGTTATATCTATCGTATCGTCAACAAATTGCTGTCCTATCACATCCGCGATCTTTGTATCGAGATCGACCTTTCCCTGCGTCACAAGATACTGAAGTGCATAATTTACCGCATACATCTTGGTATTTGATGCGAGGTCAAATAAAGTATCTGTTGTTACTTTTTTGTACTCCGTATCTCCCGGCATTATTCGGCTTAAGTCCTGCCTATAGCCATTAACGCATCCGTAAGCCTTATCTTTCACGAGCTGCCCGTCTTTGATGACTACAAGCTGTGCTCCGGAAAATCCATATTCTACCTGTGATTCAATGAAGTCATCAACAAGTTCCAGTGTGCCCGCATCCATGCCTGCTGACCCTTCCGGGAAATCATCAGTGAGTGGATGCTCTGACTGCGTATCTAGTGCATCTTCATTGTTGGAAGTGCCTGTTTCATCTGATATATCTGTCGTGACTGTTTCCAGCAGATTCTCTATGTCACTTTCAGCTGTTTCCTCCTGAATTCCCTGTGCATCCTGAAGCTGTTCACTCGCATTTGCAGGCTCCCTGCCGCCGGTTATCTGATCACATCCTGCTGCCGTAACAGTCATAACAATGATCATCATTAACGCTGAAATTCTTTTAAAGGCATCCGCCGATTTTCCCTGATTTCTTCTCATAGAGAGATTATACATCCTGGCAGGTATAAATCACAGACAACAAACCGGAAAAGCATCCAAATAAATGAATACTTTCCCGGTCTTATTTTCCTTCAAATGTATGATCTTTCAGATGTTTGTTCTTTTAGTCAAATGCTCTTTCAGTCAAATGAGATGCTGATTCCGCCAACACTTGTGTCTGCCTTTATCAGTTTCTGATCTCCTGTCTTTGACGTGTTATAATCTTCGTCATCGCTGTCTATATCTGCTCCGTCAACATCGATATCACCGACCGATGTGGACAGATCATAGTAATAATCATTCTCTGAGCCTTTCAGATTTAGATCAACGCCACCCGTTGATGTATTGATGTCAGCGCTCTCAAGCGACGAATCCTTAACTTCGCACTCGCCTGTCGAAGAACTTGAACGGAACTCTCCGAGCTCGCAATTATCTGCCTTAAATGAACCTGTTGAAGTCTCTGAATCCGTTGATGCTGATCTTACTCCATCAAGCTTGCAATCTCCAACACTGCCGTTTATCTTTATATCATCTGCTTCGATATTCTCAAGTCTGATGTCTCCGACACTGCCATCCATATCGATCCTGCCAATTTTAGTTCCCTGTGGCACAGTGACTGTTATCTCGGCGTGGCTGTTAATAGCCCAGTTTCTCCAATTTCTCCAGTTATGGAGATTTTCACTGGATTTCTGCTCGATCCTGAGTTCGCTTCCATCTATTTTAACCGTTGGTCTAAGCATTTCACTGCTGCATGTGTATTCATAAGTAAAATCCGTTCCCTGCTTTACCGTTACATCAAGAACGCTCGCACTCACCTTGATATCTTCAAAACTTCCGGGCTTACCTGAATCTGAAAGTGCAGAGCCTGACAATATCTTGCCATTTCCATCATTACCTGCTCCGCTGCCATCTTCAGCAAACTCGTTTCCGTAATCCCAATGTCCGCCAAAGCAGTTTTTGTAGATTCCGTAGCTGACACATATTACTGTTACAAGCGATAAGATTATCGCATATAGTTTCATTTTCATTTTTTTCTCCCTCGTTTGTTTCTTTTAATCTGCTGCTCAGTCTTCCGGCTGGCTGAATATCGCAACGATGAGCATCTTTACCGCTGCTGCGATAGGCCAGATTATCCAAGTGATTCCCCAGTTAAATGTAAGGAAGCTCCAGCAGAAATAGATGCATGTGACTGTAGGCCAGAAGACAGCGATCACTTTCTTTCCTGTTCTGTTCATCCTGTTTTCCTGACTGTGCATATCAAACTGATCCTTCGCAGTATCGTTCAAGAGTCTTTTATATGCGTCATTTCTCATTCCTGCCATGATGAGCATCATCACGCCGATGCCTATCATAACAAACAGGGATGCATTAGCGGTATTTGCATAGATCGTGTTATCAAGTACCGCTGACGGAACAAAACTCAGGACTATGAGCATCACGCCGATGGTCAGGAAAGCCGCTCGCTGCATATTAAAATTATCACGCTGATTTCTGACATAATCGGCTGTCTCAAAATCAAGCTGAACCCTTTCATGTTCAATGAACGACCATTTTGAATTGCAGACGCCCTCAAAGATGCACAGTCCAACGCCGCACGCTATCATTCCGAAGAACATTACCGGAGCGAGTACACGTCCTACATTTTCAAATAAAAGCCATGCTGCCGACGCTGTGATGAACATGAATACCGCGATACCGATCTCGATAGACGCATGGATCGTGTCGCTTATATATGTGCGCGCCTCTTCCATTGAAACAGGTCTTGCATTTTCCGCTGCAGTATTCTTCATAGTGACCTGATCATCGATTCCAAGATCACCGGCGATCTCCTTGATGTTGCCAAATTCAGAGATGACAATACCGACTGCTTCGTTATCGCTCTTTCCCTCTTTAATGAGCTCGTTATATTTGTCTTCCATCATCTGTCCGAGCTCAACCTTTGCCTTAAGCACTTTATCTGTCTTAGGCATATTCATAAACATGTTCTCAAGATAATTTTTTATCGTATCCATTTTTCTCTCCCTCTGCTCACTGCTGGTCATCATCGATAAATCTGCTGATGACATCTTTCGTAAGATTCCACTCACTGCATTTGTCTTTGTAATACTCAAGCCCCTTATCCGTTATCTTGTAGTAAGTACGTTTCTTCCCGCCTGAATCCGCATCCGTCATATTGAACGCCTCTATGAACCCGTTGCTCTCCATTCTGGTAAATGCAGAATACAGCGTTGTTTCTTTGATGATATATTTATCTTCCGAGATCGTTCTTATCTTCTTAGATATCTCATAACCGTATGACGGTTCCTGTCTAAGCAGATACAGGATGATCGTGTCGTTATATCCACGTATCACATCACTGCTTATCATTTTCTCTCCTCCCTGTCGAATTACTACGTCAGATGTACTACGTCTGTCGTACTACGTCTGACGTATATTATATATATCACAACTACTACGACAGGTCAAGTAGTTTTTGATGCAAGTGTCGAAAGTCATTATACGATCATGCAAACCCCTATGCCGATAAATGTAATGAAATACTGCTCTTCCCGTCATAAAAAAAGACCTACGAGCTTTCACCCGTAAATCTTTCTTTATGATACATGTTCTATTCGTGCAGCACACGCGTTTTACTTGGCTGTCACTTCTGTCCCTTTATATATTCCAATCATATACTTCGGTCCATAATATTTCGCTTTATCATTTGATGTGTCTATTGTCTGTGTCGGCGATATCGTGATCTCATACATCTTCTGAGCATATGGGAACTGTATGTTTACTGTAATGTCGCGTCTCTTGGCAACCTGTTCAAAGAACGACTTCGGAAATGAATTCCAATGTTTGCTTGATATTGTAACTGTTGAACCGGCTTTCGCATTCTTTATCTTATTTGTACTCTCAAGAACATAATACTGATACGCTGTGAGAGGCTGACGTGCTGATATATGACCGCACTTTGTACACTTATAGGCAGCCTCACCATCCTCGGTCTCCGTAGGTTCTTTCTCAACCGTCCACTGATAATCATGGCTGCATGATGAACTGCTTGCCTCAACTGCCTCGTCCGGAAAGCCAATCTTCACTGAACATATCGGGTCTCCATTATTATCAAGTAAACTGTAATACCCATGACTCACATATTTACCGATTTTATAATATGCAGGCTCTTTCACAATAACACCGTTTGACAACTTTATTCCAATTAGTGTATCTCCACCTCCATCTATAGCAGAATCAGTATCTCCATGTTTTTCTACCGAAACTTCTACATTTCCTCCACTTATTTCTACAAGACTATCAACTGCTGATATTCCACACGAAGAATAAATGTTTGTCGTACTGCAATTCACTTTAATTGTACCACCATCAATGTGTATATTCCCAAATATATACATCCCATAGGCATGAGCCGTGGTTCCTTCTACTTTAAGATTAATGCTTCCGTCTCCCCTGATAATACAATCGGTATGAGCTGAACCATAAGCACTCCCAGCTATGCCAACATTGCCATTATTAACAGTAATGCTGTTCTTCCCTTCAAGCACTATCGTAAGTTTAGGGATGTCACCATACGCAATTCATGTTGCTCCTGTTGCTCCGATATAATTAAAATCGTGAAGTGTAAGCGTATTTGACCCTGCATCAAACAAAGCATATCCGTCCGCTCTGTTTCCTTCTCCCGGATCACTTCTGGCACTTAACCCATCCTCCGTATATGGATAAGTTACCAGCTCCGCACTTCCAACTTTTACCGTCGGATAATATGTATATGCCAATACTTTTCTACCTGGCATCATACATAAGATCACCATCCCCAGCATTGACAATGCCATCATCCATAATCTCTTTTTCAATTTGATTTCCCCTCCTGTCAAAGATGGCCTTAACTACAAGATATAGTATACTATGAATAATTTCATTTTTATATATTTTCGTGCAAATTGGTCGGTTTCACGTGCAAATTGGTATTCTAAGTGGTGCTTAGCAATTTCAATATCTTATTTACCATATCTACATATGGTTCCGTTCTTATTTCCTGCTGCTCATTCTCCTGTCGCTTCCCTATATTCCTTGGAGCCTGTGTCATCCCACCCCGTCTTCCCTGATGCGATGATCCCGTCACCGTCCTTTTCCAGTGCATAGATATTCTTGATACTACTGGACGAATCTGTATATGATGCTTGCTCCTGACCGTCTGACGCTAATGGTACCTGATACAAGACAAATAACATGTATTTTCCATTCTCCGAGTCCCTGTCATAAACAAGCATGTACTCATATGTCTCATCATGTCCAAGATCACAATACGAATTTCCCCTGGCGTCATAACAGGTTTTGAAGCTGTCTCCGATATTCTTATCCCGCAGCTGGCTTTCCCATATCTTCCTACCACCGGCAGCATATATATCATCCGCACCGTCTTCCTGCGGATATGCTCCTGTAGATTCTGTTTCTCCACTCGCTATGCTGTCTTCATCTGCGGTTTCTGTACTTTCATCATACGGCATATTTCCATACTCTTTGACAAATTCCGCATGGTCTGCCGCCTGCTTCTCAACGTCACCCCACTTATCTTCTACTGCCTTCTGCATCAAGTCTGAATTCAGATAATAATCCGGCTCTTCTTTATATTCATTTCCATCATACTGTGATATTTTTCCAAATGGCAGAAAACCAAAGTACTTCTCTCCTTCTATTTCAGTATAAAAATATAATGTTCCTCTGTTTTTGACAAATAACTGATCCTTTGATGCTTCCTTTATAAGTTCTGACGACTCCTTCGCAAAATCGGAAAGTCCGTCCTTGTCTAATCTGAAACACCATCTGTTGATATCATATTTATACTGGAGGTCAAAATGAAGATCTCCTTTTTGGAACGCCTGATAGATATACCAGTCTGAGACTGCACCGTTATAATCATCTTCAAGCTTATAAGAATCCAGCGTTACGAGTGCAGGAATCTGCGGACGTTTTTCCGATACCCACACATAAGACATATCATGACCCGGGCTGCAGAACTCTTTCATTTCCCCGGTCATTTTAACGCGCTCAAATTTCTCCCCGTACTTTTTTTCAAGATATATCCTTTCCATATCCGGATCATAATCACACTTACTGCGAAAGAACACATATCTTTTCTCATATGTCTCCCACTTTGACTCGCCCAGGAATCTGGTATTCGTATTGACTATGATATACTTTCCGGCAAGATTATAATCCTCATCGGTTCCTACTAGAATCGCAAACGAGCAAATACATGCCCACAAAAACCATATGCCCATGGAAATTCCAATCAACACCTTCTGCCATGTTTTCGATGATAAATACCACATAAGGAGCAGCGCCCACAGCGGGATCCCGACAAATACCGCGAACTTGCCTATATAGTCTGTGATAGCCCGGTATTCGAGTCCTGCCGTGCTCATCCTTATGACAAGAAACCCGAGTCCGTATAGTGCAGGCAGTCCCAGCATTATGATTGTGGCTATGATCATCAATTTTTTCTTCAATATATTCTTACGCTTTCTGTATTCGTCAGTGAACGTCTCGCAACTCTTACATTTCAAAGCAGCATTGTCATGTATAACGGTATATACAAAATCTCCCCGGCATCTTTCAGATCTCCGGTATGAATGACTACAGCATTTTCTGTCTGCTCCGCATATTTTTTGCGCAGTTTTTGTATAGACGAAAGCGTATAATTCTTTCCAGATTTTACTTCTATAGGAATTATATTATGCCTGCTGCCCACTCTGCCCTTAGCGATAAGAAAGTCAATCTCCATCCGATCTGATGCGTCATTCCGTGATGTATTCGAATAAAAATACAGTTTATGTCCACTGGATACGAGCATTTGTGATACGACATTTTCCGTGATCATCCCAAGGTTCACTTCTAATTTGTCAAATAAGATCTTCTTGTATATATCTTCACTTACGATAGTATTCTCATCAAATGCGTGGCTTATTAAAAGCCCCGTATCTGCCATGTAGCATTTCAACGTCATTCTGTCCATGTTAAGCTTAAGCCCCACATCCGGAGCCGTTGAATTGTAGCAGATATTGACTATCATCGCGTCATCAAGCCAATACAGTGCGTCCTTATATTCACGGTAACGGGCTTCTTTTCTGATCGATGAAAACTTGAAATGGCTCTCACGTCTCTGCAGTTGATCAGGTATCTCATCAAAGATGCTTTCAACTTTCATCTCATACCCTGAAGCATGTTTTATGATATCCTCTCTATAAAGAGACAATATATCGCGCTTTAATCTATCAATACGATTCCAATCTCGTGATGCTGCATACTCTTCCACTACCTGCGGCATCCCGCCAACAAGCATATACTGCCTGAAAAGATCCATGGCTCTGCGGTGCATCACCTGTCCCATCGGCTTTTTTTCCGCATAGCATTTCCTTATCATTTTCATCATCGTATCATTGCCAAGTGCCCACAGAAACTCTTCAAAATCTAATGGGTACAGACTGATATGTCTTTCTTCTGAGGGAATAACGATATCTTTCACATTCTTCTTTATCGACATAAGAGAACCGGTCTCGATATAATCATATCTTCCGTCAGCGACAAGATACTTTATCGCGCCACGTGCCTGTGGAAAGAGCTGCACTTCATCAAATATGATCACTGATTCACGTTCGTAAAGTTTAACATTATAATACGTTGAAAGATACATAAAAAATGTATCAAGATCATTCAGGTACAGTTTGAAAAGATTCATGACCTCATCCGCAGCTCGTCCAAAATCGACCATGATATATGATCTGTATTCATTTTTTGCAAATTCTTCAGCTATATAACTTTTGCCGACACGCCTCGCGCCATCAATAAGAAGAGATGTTCTGTCAGACCATTCATTCTTCCATTCAAGCATTTCGTCATATATCTTTCTTTTCATCAGCATTCACGCATTCTTGGATTCACTGTATCAGGTCTCAGGTATCAAACATTATATCACTGCTCATTGCTCGGTTTTGTCACGTTATCGTGATTTTTGAGTGTGCCAAATATCACGTTATTTGGATTTTTATAATGTTATAATTACCACATTATTGAGATTTTTGTATCTATATATTTGAATATTATCACGTTATCGCGATTTATTCAATTTTCTCCTGATATCATTCTCTGTTTTTCATCACCTGCGCCGGCACGATCTTTCTGATCTGTCCGACCAGAACCGTATTTATGATAAAATACAAGATCAGTACACCCGCATAGAGTGCTGCATACATTCCAAACGGTACCTTCATATTCATACCTGATGCCACATTCGATACAAGATACGGATATACTGCATTGATCGTGATCTTTGAAAGCGGGATAACGATAAGTGTGCCTATCGCTATCATATAGAAATTGCCGTTCAGATACAGCTTTCTGATCTCTCCCATACGATATCCGAAGATGCGGAATAGTGCGATATTAAGTGATGAACGTTCGATCATCACCTTCATCATCAGGTACATGACAAGCGTAAATATAAATACTGAAGTGATCGACAGCGTCCACACGAGCGGCCTCATCTGCCTTGTAAATATTCCGGCTGCCTGCAGCACCTCCTGCCTGCTTGTGCAGCTGTACAGCCGTCCTGATGGGATATCCAGCTCATGATCTGAAAATACGACATTATAATAGTCCATATTTTCATCAAATAATTTTCTCATGCTCCCTATATCCATAAATACGTACATCCCGTTACTGTAAGCTGTGACATTTTTTACTGTAAATGCATAATACCTGCCGGCATCCTCATCATTAATGATAAAGCTGTCCCCCGCTTCTAATCCGAATTTCTGCGACATCGCAGATGATATCGTGACCTCGCTTTCGCTTTCCTCTACATCCGCCGCAAAAAACGGATTATCCTTATGTATCCCTAAGACTGTCACATCAAGCTTATACCCATACGCTTCTTTCTTGAAAGTTTTAGCGCAAGCCTCATAACCGCCTTTCGGTACATTTTTCTCAGGATATTTGTATGTATACATATATTCATATTTCGTATCTTCCGCATTTTCTGTCTCAACATGCGTACACATAACGTAACAATCGAGTGCGAGCATCATTATCAGCATTGATATAAACATGCCAAAGATGACCGTAAAACCTGTCCTCTTCTCTTTCAGCATCTGCTTGATCCTGAATCTTCCGATAAATCCCATATTCCCCAGATTAATATCGCGCACCATCTCCTGCTTCTTCCCATCCCTCATAAGGCTTAGGACGCTCTGTGACAGGCTTTTTCGGATAACAAAGAAATTCACTATAAGCGCGATAGCCGGCGGCAAGGTAATCCCGTAGATATAAAGATATGTTGGGCAGTATATCGGCAGATCCGGTATTGAAAAATATGAATAGCATTGTACTAGCTGCAGCGGGATTCCCGCCTTACTGACACCGATCATCGTTCCGACCGTTCCCGCAATGAACGTCACGATGACAGGCAGCGTCAGATAATGAACAAGAAGATCGTCCCTGTTTACCCCGAGTGCATAAAGCGCACCGATCACGGAGCTCTCTTTCTCGATCCCGTGGATCACAAAGACTGATATGACATATGTAAATAAGATCAGGACGATCACTCCTGCCACAAGGCCGCCGTACTTATTGATGACCTGATCCTGCGCAGCAGCATTTATCCTCGGATTGTCCGAACGCTTTACAAAGCTTGTCATATTGTAGAATAGTCCGTCTTTCTTTCCTCCGGTTTCCTTCCAATAATCCTGAAAATACGAGTCGTGGATATCTGCAGTATTTACCGTCAGTTCATTCAGCTTGTCCTTCAGATCATCGTCAATTATCGAATCCGACGACAGTCTCTTATACGCATAAGTATAATCTACAACAGATTTCGAGTTTCCGCCCTGCTGCATCCTATCCCATTGTTCATCAGTGACAAATGCTGTTCCAAACTGATCACTGTCACATATGATATCGCCCAGCTTTTGGTATGGAGCATCGTAATCCGGAGAACTTCCGATACCGGAAATGATAAATTCACTGTCTCCAACTTTTATGGTATCTCCAACCTTCAGAGAATGATTGCTGCAGTACCTGTTTTCGATCACTATCTCCGAATCCTTCGTCGGCATCGTGCCTTCATCGAGTTCGACAAGATCGATATTCTCTCTATTCTTGAATAAGCGGAGTGTTCCTCCCTTTACGCTCGTACATTCGATTGAAAACAGCTTCTCCAAAGCAAGATCCTTATCCTTAAGTGTCTGTTCTTCTTTATCACTAAGCGGTACAAAAAGTGTAAATTCGCCGTCTTCTACTCTATTTCTGTCTTCGCTAAGCGCAGTTCCATGGATCACTGTCTCCGCCGCGCCTACCATACTTATGACAAGATACATGCCTAATATGATAAGCGCTGACAGTGCCAGATATCTGAAGAGATTCTCCTTAAGCTGTCTGAATACCCTCTTTCCAAGCACTCTCTGCATTTTATAGATCCTCCAGTTCTGCGGCAGGTATCCTCTTCTCATTTTCATATTCTTTGCTGATCTCGCCGTCCTTTATGATGATCACCTTATGGACCATATCCTTTATCGAATTGTTGTGTGTTACGATGAGCATAGTCGTTCCGTATTCATTATTGACTTTCTCAAGAAGTGCCAGAATATCCCTTGATGTCTTCGAGTCAAGCGCTCCCGTCGGCTCATCGCACAGCAAAAGCTTTGGGTTCTTTATCAGTGCCCTTGCTATCGCGCACCTCTGCTGCTGTCCGCCTGAAAGTTGCGATGGATAGCTGTTCTGATATTTCGTCATCCCGAGTGTTTCAAGAAGCTCTTCTATTTTCAGCGGATCTTTAGTCAGATATTAGCATACTTCAATATTCTCCCTGACAGTAAGA
>OBMA010000148.1_pt1 | contig 35486 bp, 42 predicted proteins | sample 1539141 | NCBI WGS metagenome assembly OBMA01 (sample SAMEA3991484, study PRJEB22521) | metagenome | biome: anthropogenic terrestrial biome; feature: sewage plant; material: raw primary sludge | place: Sweden | collected 2012-09-26
TCCTATTTAATAAACTCTTTTGTTATAGAAAAAGAAATGATGTTCCTTACAGAAGGAATAAGTGAAACAATAAGAGCAGTAAATTCTCCAGAATTTAATAATTTTTTAAATATATAAAATGAAGAAAATAAATCTGAAAATAAAAAACAAAGATGAAGCATTATTATCTGCTCAATTAATAACGCCTTTAAATGGAGAAATTAATACAATTGCAATTTTTGCACATTGTTTTACCTGTTCTTCAAGTTTAGCCGTGGTTAAAAACATTTCTAGCGAGTTAACCAATTTAGGGATAAGCGTACTTAATTTCGATTTTACTGGATTAGGACATAGTGATGGCGATTTTAGCGAAACCTCTTTTTCTAATAATATTTCAGATATTATAGATGTTAATACTTTTTTAACCAAAAATTATGTCGCTCCATCCATTTTAATTGGTCATTCCTTAGGTGGAGCAGCTGCCATAATAAGTGCTAATAAATTACCAAATATTGAAGCATTAGTTTCCATAGCTGCACCTTCTTTTGTGAAACATGTTACAAAACATTTTGGAAATCTAGAAGATACTATTTTAAATAAAGGAGAAGCTACACTATCTATAGGCGGTAGACCTTTTAAAATAAAAAAACAGTTTCTTGATGATTTGGAAAAGTACACTTTAGAAGAAGAAGTGAAAAAATTGAGAAAACCAATATTAATAATGCACTCTCCTCACGATTTAATTGTAGGAATAGAAAATGCAGCTTCCCTATATCATAAAGCGATACATCCAAAAAGTTTTATTAGTTTAAACGGAGCAGATCATTTGATTAGTAAAAAAGAAGACGCTTTCTATGTGGCTCAAATTATAGGAAGCTGGGTAAAAAGGTATGTAGAAATTAAAGACAAACCTTCGGAGGGTCTGAAAGACACAATTGGAGAACAAGTACTAGTCTATCATGAAACTATGGTGCCTTTTACTAACCATATTTACACAAAAACACATCACATACTTGGAGATGAACCAAAAGATTTTGGAGGCGATGATCTTGGATTATCTCCATATGAGCTTCTAAATGCGGCTATTGGCTCTTGTACTGTTTTAACATTAAAATTATATGCACAAAGAAAACAATGGGATTTAAAAGAGGTTTTCGTATATTTAAGCTATTCTAAAAGACATTCTTCAGAATTAAATGTGAATATTGAAGATATGGGACAATTGGACCATATATTTAAAAAGATAAAACTAATTGGGAATCTTACTGATGAACAAAGAAACAAGTTAAAAGAAATCGCCTCAAAATGTCCTGTGCATAAAACAGTGGCAAACAAAGTGTATTTTGAAACCGAACTAATTTAACAATTAAGGAAATTTTGCTATGGAGAGTATTAAATTTATAAATACCAATTTTGACCCTTCTAATTCTGAATTCATGACTGCTGCTGTCGCTATGGCAAAAGCCTATGGCTATACCGCAGATTTGAAATTAGATAAAGAGCTAGCACAACTCATTAGGCTTAGAGTGGCAACGGTAAACAAATGTAGTTATTGTGGCATTCTACATCAGGAAACAGCGAGAAAATTGAATATTCTACAAGCAAAAATTGATAATTTAGGAAGTTATTGGCACTCAGAATTGTTTTCTGAAAAAGAAAAAGCAGCATTAGAATATACCGATGTGCTGAATGAAGGAACAAGTTCTAATTTTAATGAATTTCATCTAAAGCTTACAGCTTTTTTTACAGAAGAAGAAATCGCAGAAATTGCCTATATAACCATAAATATGAATTTATGGACAAGAATTAAATTAGCCCAAGGACAAATACCAACATTAAAATAATAGTAAAAAACGCTTGTTAGCAAGACAATGTTTTGATGTTAAAAATGGAAGAAAATAAATCAAAAAAAATCAAAAAAAGAACAAGAATATAATAATGGGTAAAGAAAAAATTGGCATTGGAGGAAGTTGTCATTGGTGTACAGAAGCTATTTTTCAATCGTTGATAGGTGTTGAAGAAGTGCTGCAAGGTTGGATACATTCTGATGGGGAAGCCACCACATTTTCTGAAGCAGTAGTAATTACTTTTGATACTAATTTAATAACACTTGAGGCACTTATTGAAATTCATTTGCATACGCACAGTTGTACTGCAATGCATTCCATGAGAGGAAAATATCGTTCTGCGCTGTATTATTTTGATGAAGCACAAAAAAACACTGCGATTACTACTTTACAGCTATTGCAAAAAGATTTCAATGATACCATAATTACACAGGTGCTTCCTTATGTAGCTTTCAAATTGAATATTGAAGACCAATTAAATTATTATCATTCCAATCCAGAAAAGCCTTTTTGCGAAAATTATATTAACCCTAAATTGAAATTGGTAATAGAAAAATTTTCTAAATCGGTAAATCATACAAAATTACAACATTTGAAAACATCTAAAATTGGTTTAGGAACAGCGGCTATTGGTAGACCTATTTATATTAACATAAATGAAAACAAGGTTGACTCTTCGGAAAAATTTGATTTAGAGCACTATAAGCAGCAAGGATTGGATTTTTTAAAAGAAGCCATGTCTTTAGGAGTAAAATATTTCGATTCTTCTCCTGGCTATGGCATTGCAGAAGATATTTTAATTGAATTAATTAAAGAAAAAAATGCTAATGAGGTTAGTATTTCTACAAAATGGGGATACACCTATATTGCAAATTTTGATTTTAATGCTACAATTCACGAAGATAAAAACCATTCTTTAGAAAAATTAAATCAGCAATGGGAAAAATCTAAACAGTTACTCCCTAATTTAAAATTGTATCAAATACATTCTGTAACTCAAGAAAGCGAAGTGTTGGAAAGTACTGAAGTTTTAAAAAAATTATACCTAATTAAAAAAGAAAATAATATAGAAATTGGCTTATCAACTAGTGGAAGTAAACAAATTGAAGTAATTAAAAAAGCATTAAATATAAAAATAAACGACGAACCGCTTTTTACTTCATTTCAAGTAACATTTAATGTTTTAGATCAAAGTTTATTAGAAATTAAAGATAAAATCAAAGATAAAAAAATCATTATAAAAGAAGCTTTGGCAAACGGTAGAATACTTTCAAATCAATACCTAAATTATAGTGCATTACAAAATGAAACTGCAAAATTAGCCACAAAATATAAAGTAACAATTGATGCTATTGCAATTAGATTTTGTATGGATTGTTTTAAAGGAAGTACAGTTTTAAGTGGTGCAAATAATTTAGTCCATTTACAACAAAACTTAAAAGCAAACGAGTTTGAGTTAGAAAATATCGAACTTGAAAAATTAAAATCTTTTGCAATTAATCCTTCCTATTATTGGGAAGAAAGAAAAAAACTAAAATGGAATTAAAAAAATTACTAATATGAAAACATTCGACTTTATTATTATAGGTTCTGGACAAGCAGGAACTCCGTTAGCATTTTCTCTTTCTAAAAAAGGAAAGGTAGCACTTATTGAAAAAAGTAAAATTGGAGGTACTTGCCTAAATTATGGCTGTATTCCAACTAAAACTTACATAGCAAGTGCTCGCAGAGCATGGGACGTTCAACATGGGGAAAAATTTGGAATTGAAATCCCTGTTGGTACAAAAACAAATTTAAGAAAAGTAAATCAAAGAAAAGAAAACCTAATAGATATTTCTAGAAATGGTATTGAGGATGGTATTCAAAGCAATGAAAACATTGTTCTATTTAGAGGTGAAGCCAAATTTACTAGCGATTATGTAGTCGAAATCAACAACGAAACTATTACTTCAAAAAAAATATTTATAAATGTAGGTGGAAGATCATTAGTCCCAGAAGAATATCAACAGGTTCCTCATTATACAAATGTTGAGTTATTAGAAGTAAAAGAAATACCTAAACACTTAATTATTATTGGAGGGAGTTATATAGGGCTTGAGTTTGGGCAAATGTTTCGCAGATTTGGTAGTAAAGTCACCATAATAGAAAGGGGATCGAGGTTAATTGGAAGAGAAGACGAAAATGTTAGCCAAACTGTTAAAGAAATATTTGATGCTGAAAAAATTGATATGATTTTTAATGCAGATACTATTAAAGCATATAAGAATGATGATAATACCATAACCGTTACAACAACAAAAGATGGGGATAATGTAACTGGTACGCATTTGTTGTTAGCTATAGGAAGAGTTCCTAATACAGATTTACTAGGACTTGAAAACACTTCGATTGAAAAGAACAATAGAGGATTTATTAATGTAAATGAATATTGCCAAACCAATGTTGAAGGTATTTATGCAATGGGAGACTGTAACGGGAAAGGCGCATTTACGCATACTTCATACAATGATTATCAAATTGTTGAAAATCAACTTTTTGGAGAAAAAAATCGTAAAATTAGCGATAGAATAACAACCTACGGGTTGTTTATAGACCCTCCTCTAGGAAGAGTTGGGATGACAAAAACAGAAGCTATTAGTAATGGTCATAAAATTCTAGTAGCTCATAGGCCTATGGATAAAGTTGGAAGAGCAAAGGAAAAAGGAGAAACTTTTGGTTTTATGGAGGCTATAATAAATGCTGAAAACAATCAGTTTTTAGGCGCTTGTGTTTTTGGTGTTGGCGGTGATGAATTAATAAATGGGATTACAAATTTAATGTATGCAAAACAACCCTACACAGTTTTTAGAGATGGAGTTCACATTCATCCTACAGTTAGTGAGCTTATCCCTACGATGTTAGAAAAACTAAAACCATTAAATTAATTGATAGGAAGGGGTAAACATTTTTATAAAAGGGAATTACTTACAAGAATACATGTAAAATAAACAAAGTGCTAAACACAAAATAAGTATACCTTTGAACAATAGATTATTAAATAAAAATAAGACATGAGTACATTAAAAAAAGCATATATAGCGGGTGGATGTTTCTGGGGAATGGAAGATTTATTTAGAAAAAGACCAGGTATAAAAGACACAGAGGTAATTTATTTGGGTGGTACAAATGAACATCCAACTTATGCTTTTCATCCAGGCCATGCTGAAGGTATAGAGTTAACATACGATACTACTGAAACTTCGTTTAAAGAAATATTAGATTATTTTTTTAGAATTCACAACCCAACAACAATAGACAGACAAGGGAATGACATTGGTAGTAGTTATCGGTCTGCAATATTCTATCAAAATGAAGAAGAAAAGAACACCGCACTGGAGGTAATTGATATTGTTAACAAATCGAATAAATGGAACGGGAAAGTTGTAACTACATTAGAACCATTTACAAAAGCTTGGCCTGCAGAAGAACATCATCAAGATTATCTTGTAAAACACCCAAACGGTTATACTTGCCATTTTGAAAGGTTTGAGACTTTTCTTTAATCCGTAAACTTTTGTAAGTTAAATATTTTGCAATGTTCAACTGTAAACTTTATAAACATTTTACGTGAAATGGAAAGAACTATATCTAACATTCAACAACCCCAAATTTTTAATATAGAAAAAATCGTTTCATATTTATCCCTTTACAAAGATAATCTGGAGCAACTATATGCCTGGGATGCAAGTTTTAAAAAATTGGTAGAATTAAATATTCTAACACCAGAAGAACTTACTGAGCTTGATAACCAAACTCCATTTATTCGCACTTTAGAAGTCAAAAATAAAGTCGGCGAAGCAATGCGAAGCACTAGAACTAATAATCCAGTCTACTTTAAAAAATTAGTCCAATGGGTTATCAAAGATTGGGGCGGAGTAATCGGATTGAATGATGAAAATATAGAACCATTAGTAAACAATTTTATCGGTTCAGAGAAACCACCTTTTAAAGCCATCTCAAGCAGTTCCAAAGTGGGAGCCTATTTGTATCCTGAAAAAAATGCCATATACGATTCCAGAGTTGCCTATGCGTTAAATTGGATAATATTATCTCAAAATGCGGGTAATAAGTTTTTACCAATGCCTCAAGGGAGAAATTCAAAACTAACAGCTTTTGATATCGATGTGCTAATTCGGTTGAAAAATGTAGAAAAGTATAAACCCAATTCATTGTCGGACTTAGATACAAGGCAGTATATAAAAAGTAGAGATAACAATAATTACATTAGCGAAAAAAATGCATATTATGAAATGAATAAGCTAATGTTAGATATCAGCAGTAAACTTTGGCAAAATCCAAAATATGAACCATTGTTTTTGACAGGAATGTTATTGTTTTCTATTGCAGACACCATAGTGTTTCAAGATTTAACATCGAAAATTTCAATAAATATTTAAAATAAAAAAATGAAAGAAGTAAAACATCCTTTGCCTCCATTCACATTGGAAACGGCAAAACAAAAAATTCAAATGGCCGAAGACGGTTGGAATAGTCAAGACCCAGTAAAAGTTTCTATGGCTTATACCAAGCATAGCGAGTGGCGTAATAGAAACGAATTTGTAAATGGCAGAGAAGAAATCCAAGTGTTCCTCAAAAACAAATGGGAAAATGAACTAGACTATAAATTAAAAAAAGAATATTGGGCTCATACAGACAATAGAATTGCGGTAAGATTTGAATACGAATACCGCAACAAAGATGGAAAATGGTTTAGAGCATACGGAAACGAAAATTGGGAGTTTAATGAAGATGGTCTAATGCAAAAAAGATTTGCTTCTATAAATGACCTTGAGATTGAAAAGGCGGATAGAAAATTCAAATGAGATTTGGTAAGGCAGAAGATATTAGTGCTATAGATTTTAGCCTACCAAATGATGTTCCCTCTACTAAAAGAGTACTAAGTAATGTATTAAATTCTTTATATTCAACAAATGTAGGCTGTGGGCATTGGGGAAAGAATTACCTCCACAATTTTTATCCTAAAGGGACTAAGGATGAATTAGCATACTATTCTACCCAGTTTAATAGTATAGAACTAAATGCTAGCTTTTATAAAAATTATGAACCTGAACAGTATAAAAAATGGTATGATCGTACAGAAAAAAATTTTAAATTCTTTCCTAAAATTTATCAGGGAATATCGCATTTTAGAAGGCTGAATAATGTAGAGGATTATATAAACAATTTTCTACTATCTGTTGCCGCTTTAGAAAATAAATTAGGTACTATATTCTTGCAATTAAGAGAAGATTTTACCACAGCAAAATTCGATTTGCTTAAGTCTTTTATTGAAAATTGGCCAATAGATTTACCCTTAGCTATAGAGTTTAGGAATGCCACTTGGTACACAGACAAAGATAATCATGAAAGGATTTTTGATCTTTGTGAAAAAAAAGATATCAGTATTATTTTTACAGACTCGGCAGGAAGGCGCGATTTGCTTCACATGCGTTTGAGCAATTCGAAACCATTTATTCGCTTTATTGGTGCAAACCATAAAAGCGATTATGAGAGGATAGATGATTGGGCAAAGAGAATTTCTAAATGGATTGATGATGGTGTATCAGAAATTGCATTTTTTGTACATCAAAACGAGGAAATGGAATCTCCCCGACTTGCTAATTACTTTAGTCAACAATTAAGTTATTATCAAACACAAATAAAGTAAAACTATGTCATTTGAATATTCTGAAGGTAAGAAAAAAGTGCAAAAACACGCAGGAGTGGAATACGAAGCACAAAGATTAACGGGCATGGTAAAAAATTATGTGGCATCTCACGGGCAGCAGTTTATCCAAAATCAAACGTTTTTAATTATATCATCTGTTGATGAAAATGGTGCATTGTGGACATCTATTATCAAAGGAAATCAAAAAGGGTTTGTACATTTTCTATCCCCAGAAAAAGTTGAAATTGATATAAAACATATAGATTTTAATCCAAATGATATTCTATATAAAAACATAGTAAAAAATGAAAACATAGGCATTCTGTTTATAGAATTTGCCAATAGACGAAGATTTAGAATAAATGGAAAAGCACAATTTAGCAAAAACAAAATTCAAATTGAAATTCAACAGGCATTCCCTAATTGTCCAAAATACATTCAAGCTAGAGATTTTCTAAGTGTAGAGAGAGAGAGAGCAATAACGGACCCTTCAAAATTAGATTTATCTTCTATACAGAAAATAGTAACAAAAGCAGATACATTTTTGATGGGAACTCAAGCGAAAGTTGGCAGCGTAGATACTTCTCATAGAGGTGGTATGAACGGTTTTTTAAAATTTGTAGCTGAAGATACTATTCGTATTCCTGATTACTCGGGCAATAATATGTTTTTAAGTTTGGGCAATATAATAGAAAACCCAAACACAGGACTACTTTTTATTGGTTTTGAGGCTGGTTCAATCTTGCAGTTGTCAGGAAAAGCCTATGTAAAGTTAGATGAAGATGATTTTGAACACGGCATAGAAAGATTTTGGTATTTTAAAATTGAAAAAAACATCTTTACTCAAAATGCATTGCTATTAAATTGGAGCGCCCCTCACTACTCACCCTTTAATCCAAAGCTGTAACAAAAATGATAAAAGCAATAAACGGAATAGTATCAAAGGAAACAGCAATTTATAGAATTACTACCTTATGGGCATTTAGTGAATGTGGTTTGGGAGGCTTAATGCATGCCTTTAAATTTCCATTCACCGGCATTTTTGTTGGTGGATTGTCAGTCTTATTCATTACCCTTATTGCTTTAAACTCTCGAAATCTAAAACAAGATATTTTTAAAGCCTTAACCATTGTTTTGTTGATAAAACTGGCCGTAAGTCCGCATTCGCCAATTGCAGCTTATTTTGCCGTTAGTTTACAAGCTGTTTTAGGCTTTTTAATATTTCGATTGTTTAGTACAAATTTGGCTTCCATTTTAATATTAACAGTAGTAACTTTTTTGGCCTCAGCCATCCAAAAAATTATCATTTTAACCATAATATATGGCAATTCGTTATGGCATGCCATAGACCAATATATTTTTTGGGTTGCTAAAAAATTAGATTATAATACTTTTAATAGTGAAACATTGGTATATCTATATATATTAATCTATGCAGTAAGCGGAGTAATTGTAGGGTTTTTAATAAGAAAAATTACTACTAATGTTGATAAAGTAAATCTTGAAGATATGCCTAAAAATATTCAACCATCTGTTTTAAAAACCACAAAGGGAAAGAAAAGTAATCTGTTCTTTTTTGCAGTACTCTTAATTTTTATAATTATTGCGTTATATCTTTCAAATAATAGCAATTCTCCGTTTTCAGATGGTTTATATATAGTTGCAAGAAGTATTATAGTTATTACTATATGGTATTTTGTTTTATCCCCTTTGCTCTTTAGTTTGTTAAGGAAAACTCTTACCAATAAGGAAACGCAATTATCTATCCAAATAGATAAAATAACTAATTTTTTCCCATTGTTAAAATCAATTTTCATCATATCATGGAATCAAACGTCACACTATAAAGGTCTTAATAGAATAGAAAAATTTGTTTCAAAGTCTATCGCATATAGTATCAATTATAATGAAATAGAATAATGATTTACATATTTACAGGTGAAATAAATTCAGGTAAAACTAACAGCCTACTCAAATGGTCAAAAGAAAAACCTTATATTTTTGGGATTTTAACCCCAAAGAATGAAAAACGTGAAAGATATTTTTTAGACCTTAATAGTGGTATTACTTTTAAAATGGAAGCAAATGAGTTTGATGTGAATACTATTTCTGTTGGACCATACCTTTTTAAAAAAGAAAGTTTTGATTTGGCAAACCAAATTTTGGGAAATACGGTTAAAAAGTTGAACAAGGGTTTCCTCATAATTGATGAGTTGGGTAAATTAGAGTTATTAGATTCAGGTTTGTATAAGTCAATAATAGAAGGAATAAGTTTAGCAAATAAAAATGAAGCGGTAAATCTTATTTTAGTAATAAGACACTCATTATTAAATGACGCAATCAACAAGTTTAAATTAGATAAAGCCATTGTAATAAATAACACAATAGATTTAAATAGAACATTATGAACAAATCAGAATACAAAACAAGATTAGAACGAATATTAGATATGCCATTAGCAGAAAATGCTATTCGTCAATGGCCTCAAAGTGGTGAGCTAGTAAGAACTAAAAAGGGAATTAGTCATGTAGAATCTCATTTTGAAGGGTTTAAACTGGGCATAGGCAGAAGAATTCAGCTTGAAGATAAATTAATAGTAGAATGGACAAGCGACTACGGAGATGGCAAATTACATAGAAATGTTACCATTGCCGATATAAAAAATGGTGAAGCGATTGCCGTAACTGACTATTGGGGAGCGCCTTTTGAAAGACCAGAATGGAGAATAGGCCTTACAGAACCACTTGATAACACAAGTATTTGGCCAAACAAAGAAAATTTAACTGGTGATAAAGAAAAGCAATAGTTGACCGAATTAGACAAAATCTTAAATGGTTGGAAAATTAATAATAACTACGCTCATTTTTTGCTAAAGAACTTAAAGGCTGAATGGTTAAACTGCGTTCTTTACGAAAAAAGCAGAACTATTGAAGAGCAATTTGACCATATAATAAGAATGAGATTAATGTGGTCTTCAAAAATTAATAATAAGTTAGGAAATGAGTCGGCAATAAAAACATCAAATAAAAATAGCCTATTTCTGCGACTTGATAATAGTTCAAAACGAATTATAGAAACTTTTAACTTCTTAAACATTTGTGATAATGATAAATTCGAGTTGTTTACATTATATACAAGACTAATAGCACATGAATCTCACCATAGAAGTCAAATAATTGCAATAATAAAAGTTAATCATTTAGAAATAAATCCATATGTAAACTACGGGCTATGGAATTGGGGACATAACTTTAATAAGAAATGAAAAAAGAAATAATTGAAAGAATAGTATATAGCCCTTTTGAGACAGTTTATACTCAACTAAAAGAAAACATACTTGCCGAAGGTTTTCTAATACTTCATGAAATAGATACCCAAAGTATAGTTTCTAAGCACGGGATTATTATAAAACCGCTCAAACAGATTTTATTTTTCCATCCAAACTATATCCAAAAGATAGTTGCCGAAGATTATTTAGCCATAAACGAAATACCATTAAAACTAGTGGTTATGGAACTAGATATGAATAAGATAAGCGTTAGCGTTCCCAATCCCAAAGAAAGATTATGCAGTTATGCAATTGGAGATTTAGGAGAAGAGCTTCTAAAACGGTTAAATCAAATTTTAGAGATAGACACAAATGAAAGCAAATAAAATTTATTAGTTATATATGTTGATAGTTTAAAGAAAAACAGCTATCGAAAGTCATATGTGGTAGAACAAGGTAATTAAAAATTCTTAAGTTTAAAAAAATGAAATTAACAGATATAAATACTCAACAAATTGGGAACTTAATCTCTAAAGCAGGTTTAGTTTTGGTATTGCTTTGGATTGGCATTTACAAATTTACCCCTACCGAAGCGAAGTTAATAGAACCATTATTGGTAAACAGCCCTTTGTTTTCATGGCAGTTATCTATTTTTCCGCTCGAGACGTTATCAAAAATAATTGGTGTAATCGAAATAATCGTGGCATTATTAATTCTATTAGAATTTAGATTCAATAGATTAGCACAAGTTGGTTATCTTGTTGCAGTCATTATGTTTTTAAGCACGCTCAGTTTTTTGTTTACTACCCCAGATACCTTTAAGGTAAGCGATGGGATTTTGATTACAAACTGGTTTATTTTAAAAGATATAATTTTTCTTGGCTTTTGTGTTTCAAAGCTTGATTTAAAACTACTGTTCAATAAAAACTAAATTAATGACTAACAAAAATCATGAAATTATAAGCAAAGAGGGAATAAATTTTCTTGTAAAAAAATCAACCATATTTCAAGATATTCTTAATAAGTACGGAAGACCTCCTGCATGGGAAAGAGAACCAGGTTTTGAAACGCTGATAAAAATTATTTTAGAGCAACAAGTTAGTTTGGAATCTGCAAAAGCTCATTTTATAGCACTTCAACAAAATATTGGAACAATAAATCCAATGAATGTTTTAAATGCTTCTGAGAAACAGCTAATTAACAGCCATTTAAGTAGACAAAAGAAAACTTACATTAAAGCACTAGCTGACGAAATATTAAATAAGGGATTAGATCTTGAAAGCTTACATAACTTGGAGGAAGATGAAATTCGCAATAAACTTATCAATGTTAAAGGAATTGGTAGTTGGACAGTGAATGTTTACTTAATGATGTGTTTAAAAAAGGAAGACATTTTTCCATTAGGTGATATAGCTTTAAAAAACACTATGAAAGAGCTTACCGGGTTGCAAACAGAAGAAGAAATGCTAAAATTGGCTGATTAATGGCGTCCTTATAGGACACTAGCGACCTTCTTTATGTGGCATCATTATTTGAGCAAAAAAGGAAAAACTTTGCCAAAATAAAAACTATAAGATTATGTATATAAAAAGAAGATATGGACTTAGTATGATCATTAAGTGGACTTTTACCGCCTTAACTGTAAGTTTATTATATAGCGGATTAGTAGTTGCCTTAGGGTATTATCTATATAAATATCATGAAATTAATATTTCAATTGCATGGCAACCTGTAAGTATACTAGGAACGGCAGTTGCATTTTATTTAGGATTTAAAAACAACGCCAGTTATGATCGACTTTGGGAAGCAAGAAAGATTTGGGGTTCAATTGTTAATAATAGTAGGTCTTTTGCAGCTCAATTAATAGCGTATACCAAAGGTAATAATCAAAACGAGATAGTATCTGAAATAATACACCGCCACATTGCGTGGTTGACTGCATTAAGATATCAACTTAGATTAGAAAAAGAATGGGAACATACTGAGGAAAGATTAAATAACATTTTCGTGCCAAATATTTGTGAACTTTACTATACCAAACTTGATGAGGAGCTTATGAGCTGTATTAGCGACGAAGAGTTTGAAAAATATAAAAATAAATCTAATTTAGCTACTCATATTATGCTTACTCAATCCAAACGTCTACAAGAATTAAGAGACCAAGAATACTTTGAAGACTTTAGACACATGGAGCTTCAAAAAATCATTCATAATTTTTATGAAGATCAAGGCAAAAGTGAACGGATAAAAACCTTCCCTTTTCCAAGACAGTATGCATCAATTGCACTTTGGCTTACTCTATTTTTCGCCGTATTAACTCCTTTTGGAATTATGGATGTATTTATGGACAGAATTTGGCTAACAATACCTCTATCCACTCTTATCATCTGGGTGTTCTACTTAATGGAAAAAATTGGAGACTACTCTGAAAATCCATTTGAAGGAACATATAATGATGTGCCAATTACATCAATATCAAATACAATCGAAATAGACCTAAAAGAAATGATAAATAACCATAGTATTCCTTCAAAAACTGAACCCGTAAATGGATTCTTAATGTAATTTAAATAATATTTATGTAATGCTTTATTATCTATTAATAAAACTTTAAACTAAAAGAATTGATAAGAAAAATAAACATTTTATCTCAAGATAAACAAGTATTATTTTTTAATGAACTACTTAAAGGAATAGGTTTTTCAAGTTATTACATTTATAAAAAAACAGAGGTAGATGAAATTACCGCAATAGCTTATTTAGAAACAGGAATTATCTCTTATCAATTTTTAATTAAATTAGTATTAAATACTCCAATAATTACAGAAGAAGTATTGACAAAATTAAGAAGTGAAGCAAATGAACAAACGAATAAAGGGCTAATATTTACAACTTCTTCATTTTCTCGTGAGGCTAAAAAAGCTAAAAGAAAAAAAGGAGAAATTCCTATTGACCTTGTAGATGGGGATCAATTAATAAATAGAATTAAAGATCTATCCATTATTTTTTGACACAAAAATATTAGATATGTCGTTTTTTTAAATTAAGCTAAAGAATAATTTACAAATAAAAGGGAATTTTATATAATAATTAAAAACTAATTAAAGCATAACTTTATAATCATTAAAAAGACTAATATAAAGTAATGAGAAATATACCCGAAATTAAACTTTATGGTGAAAAAGGATGCATGAAAACACATTATTATCAGCTATTACTGAACAAGATTGGCTTACCATATAAATTTTTAGATGTTATTGAAAATGAAGATTATGCTGCAGAATTGCGTAGTCTATATACAACCAACAAATTAAATTTTCCTACAATAACAATAGGAAGCAAAAAACTCCGCAATCCATATAAAGATGAACTCTTAAAATGGATGCATAAACTTATACCCAGTATGTTAGAAATACAACACGACAAAAAAAATAAAAAATATACATTAAATATTAATGGCGAAGAAGCACTAGTAGAATATGTTATTAAAAAAAAGGATAAGATGTATCTAGTACATTCTGAAGTGCCATATAACCTAAGAGGAAAAGGAATTGGGAAAGAATTAGTATTAAAAACTTTTGAAAAATTAACAGAAGAAGGATACAAAGCTGTTGCAGTTTGCTCATACATCAAAGCAGTAAAAAATAGAGATCCTAACTGGAGTACAATAATAGAATAATTTTCAATAATAAAACCAAAAGGTCATGTGGAAAGTCTTATATAAAAGAATTGATACAAGCTTCTTATGATAACAATGTTCTGAAAAAACGAGCATAGAGTAAAATAAAATCTTATATAGTCAGAATCAAATTATAATAAAATAATAAATGATTAATCCTACTAAAACAAATCCTTTAAATCAAAATATCGAGTTGGGTAAAATTGCTTGGTATCGAGATTATGACCAAGCTTTAGCAGAAAGTACTCGCCTAAATAAACCAATTTTTCTTTTCTTTCAAGAAATACCAGGATGCTCTACTTGTGTTAATTTTGGAAGAGACGTATTAACACACCCATTGATGGTTGAAACCATTGAAAATGAATTTATTCCTTTAGCAATTCACAATAATAAATCTGGCAAAGATGCAGCAATCTTAGCAAAATATAATGAACCAGCGTGGAATAATCCCGTTGTACATTTTGTAAATAGTAAAGGAGAAGATATTATAAGTAAATTAACAAACAATTATGATCCACTAAGCATGTATAGCAAAATTGTGGAAGTATTACTTATGACCAAAGGGACAATCCCAGAATATGTGAAATTATTAGGGAATGATTTAAAAATTGATTTTAATTATAGTAAAAAGACTATTTATGAAACTCCATGTTTTTGGTCTGGAGAAACAACAATGGCACAGCACAAAGCAGTTTATACAACTTTACCAGGATTTATTGGAAATCGTGAAGTAGTAGCAATAGACTTTGATACAAATATGACCTCTTTAAAAGAGATGGACGATTATGCAAAAGAGCAAGGATTTTTTCTAATTAATAATCATAGTGCTTTTAAAGTAGATAAAGACCCACAATATTATCTTAAAAAAACAAACTACAAATTTTTACCTTTAAGCAAAACTCAAAGGTCGAAGATAAATTTGGCAATACCCTACAAGATTAATCCAGAACAATATCTTAGCCCAAAGCAATTATATTGGCTGTATCACAAAGACTTAAATAGTTTAAGTCATCCAAAAGCCTATGAATTAGATATTGCTCAATCTTGGGATTTCTTAAATAATGAAATTAAATAATGGGAAATAAAAACCAATTAATTGTAATTGGAACTATACATAGTCAACATCTTACAAGTAAAAAATACAGTTTAAAAGTGTTTTCGGATATTATTAAAAATCTAAATCCAGATGTAATATTAGCAGAAATTCCACCCGATAGATTTTTAATAGCAAATGAGCAATTTCAAAAAACAGGAAAAATTAATGAATCTCGTGTTTCACAATATCCAGAATTTAGTAAGGTTATTTTTCCATTACAAAAAACTTTAGGTTTTAAGCTAAAGCCAGTCTCTGCCTGGACAGAAGATATGGCAAATGAAAGAGAAGATAAATTAGAAGAAATAAAAAGAGACAAAAACCGAGCAGAAGATTGGCAAACTTATATGGATGCTAGACAATTGTCAGAAGGACTGTTTCAAAAATACATACAAGAATTTGACCCAATAAAAATTCACTCCAACGAGTTTGATCAAATCTTAAACATTGAATTACAGGTTTTTAGTGATTTATTCAATAGCGATCTAGGTAAAGGAGGTTGGGAAAACATAAATTTAGCACATTACCAGCTAATTGATTATGAACTAAATAAATTGAAAAATCAAAATAAAAGAGTTGTAATAATTTTTGGTTCAGGACACAAAGGATGGCTTATCAAAAAACTTCAAAGCAGAACAGATATTATTTTAAAAAACCTTTTGGAAGTAATTTAGTTTTTTTTTGTAAGCGTAATTAAGAGCTTTTTAAAATTTAAGAATTGACAATTAAAGGACTAATAATTTTTACTAATTACTTATTATTTTAAACTTATTAATAGTAAGATACGGTATTATTTTAAAATTTAGCACAATGATGTCAGAAAGTTTTATTTATTGTTTAGAAAAAGTTACAGATTCTGAAATCGAACAAAAGACGGAAGCATTAATCGGTTTAGAAAAGTTAGCTTTAAATAAAGAAATTACCAGTATTTATAAAACTTGCGATTCTATTGAAGGATTGGAAGAAAGTATAATCGAATTAACAAAAAACGATCATAATTTCATCAACTATGATGTAATTTATTTTGTTTTAGAAGGCGAAGAAAATAATATTGTAATAGATGATTATTGCTATAGCTTGCAAGAAATCGCTGAACTTTTTGAAGGAAGGATGACAGGAAAGGTATTGCATTTTTCTAATACTAAATCTTTAAATATTCCAAATGAAGAGGCTAGGTATTTTTTAGATGTTACAGGAGCGAAAGCAATCTCTGGATATGGTGAAAAAATATACGATATATCAAGTACCAATCTTGATTTAGTATATTTAAGTTTATTTAATGAATTTAATGATATTTTAGAGATTTATGATGAGCTAAATAACAATTTTAACACATTATGTGAACTTTTGGAGTTCAAATTATATTATTAGCTTTATCTTTTAATCAACTTCTTGAAATCTTTTTCTAAATTGTTGTGGTGTCATCCCTGTTTTTTTCTTAAAAAAACGTGAAAAATAGGCAGGATCATTAAACCCCAGATCGAAAGTAATTTCTACAGCGGTCTTGTTTGTTTGTGCCAATAATTTTTTTGCTTCAAATAATAATTTACTCCCAATTATTCTACTTGGTTTTGCTGCATTTAGTTGGTAAAGTGTTTTAAGCAATCCTTTTGGACTAACGTTTAATTGATTTGCATAATTTTCAACAGTATGAAATTCTTTATATTGTTTTTGCATCAAATCATCAAAGCCCTTTAAAAATTTATAACTTGATGAAAATCGAATATCAAATGTATCCACTAAAATGCTATCAATTATCGATTTTATCTGTATTTCTTTAATTGAAGAATTATTAAATTCATTTTTGATAAAATCAAAACAGTCTTCAATTCTGCTTCTTGCAGATTTATCAAGGATAGAAATTACTGTTGTTTGGTTAATTGAGTCAAACAAATGGTTATTGTAAAAGCTTTTAATTAAAGAAATTGAAGAAGAAAAATAATCTCCATTAAACTGAATATACTTTGTAACTTTTTGTGTTTTACAACTCTTATAAACCTCACCAGGTGCTAAAAAGATAAGTGAATAAGGCTCGATTTCAACATTTTGATAGTTAATTTCAAGCTCACATTTATCGCATATTACCCAAATTAGTTGGTAAGCTTGACTATTATTTATCGTAAATTCAAAAGAATCAGCGTAGTTAATATAAAAGTTTTTAGAATTTATCATTTTATTATTTGTATAAAGACATTCTCATCCATATGTTTTTACTAAAGGAAAAATGTGCAATCAAATATTGATTTGCATGTCTTAAATTTGATCAAATATAACTACAAAGAAAGACATTTTCAAAAATTAAACTTAACTAAGTCAACAAAATTTCTATGGTCTCACTTAACTTCCCTATTTTAAACACACTAAAAAGATTTGTTCTGATTGTCTTAATGTCTCTCATTTTATTTTCGTGCAAAAAAAATAATAAAGAAGACTTATCTGATACTACAAAAACTAAAGTAAACACTAATAAAATTGTGGGCTTTTTATATACAACTACAAATGGTGAAGGAGAAAATGAAATCGTACAATTAGCTCGTCATGAAGATGGTACATTATCCTCCGAAAAAACATATCCAACGGGTGGAAAAGGTGGATCTGATCATAGTGCGCCTGCTCATGGTGATTATGATGCACAAGGTAATTTAAAAATAGTAGGCAATGTTTTAATAACAACTAATCCAGGAGATAATACAATTTCAACATTTAGAGTTAATAAAACCAATGGGGATTTAAAATTTTTAAGTATAGTAGACTCCCATGGGGATAGACCAGTAACACTAGATTTTCTATCTGTTGAAGGTAGTTCAAATGAATATTGGGTTGCTGTAGGAAACCAATGGGGAACCCCTACAGTTTTGTATGATGGAGATAAATTAAAAAGATATCCCGATGATGCTTTTTTTAAGCAAGACCTTACTAAGCCAGATGCATCAGACAGAGATAGATCCATTCAATTGTTTAAATTAAACAGCACTACTGGAGAATTGACTTATCAAAATATGTTATCAGAATTTGTGAGACAAAATGGTGGGCCCGCTGATGTGAAATTTAGCCCAGATGGTAAAAAAATTGCAGTAACCTTATGGGGAATTCCTCATTTCTTTACGCCAAAACCAATTCTAAAAGAAACAAGACCTAGTAGAGTATATGTTTATGATTTTAAAGATGGTAAAATTTCTAATCCTCGCTATTTTGAGGAGGATGGAATTGTAGGTACAGTCGGTTTTCATTGGTCAAAAAACAGTGATATGTTATATACTTCTAATTTTAATTTGATACCTGAAAAATTTGATAATGGATTGACAGTTTTAAAAGATAATGGGAACAAAGTAACTAAAGTAAGCAAACACATAACTGGTGGTGATGGAAATGTGGACGAAGCTTGCTGGACAATGTTAAGCCCTGATAATAAAAGGCTTTATGTGTGTAGTTATGTAACAAATGTAATAACTACATATGAGCTTAACCAAGGCGGAACAGTTGGTAAAACACTAAACGTTGCAAAACGTGGAGACTATGCGCCTTTGGAAGATAGCAAAGATATCTATGCAGCAAAAAACAATAAATACGTTTATCTTTTAGGGTCGTTTTTTTCTTATTCAGTAAATGTCTTTGAGGTAACGCCAGAAGGTTTAAAATACAAAAGACAATACACTTTAGCAAAAACAAAAGACAAAGTTGGGCAACCTGGTGTGTATGATTTAGTAGGCTTAGATGGATTTGATTTATAAAAGAAAGAATGTAAACCAAAGGAAAAAAGAACTAGTTAAAAGCAATTATTTCTCATATATGATTTTACTCTTGTTTTTATGTTTTTTTAGCATTATTTTAGTGGAAACTTGAGGATGTATTTTTTATATTAAAAAGTAATTCTAGTTGCTATATCTAATACTACTTGCGCCTTCATTCATTTAAGTTTTCTAAAAATATTAAGAGTAGTTTCTATCAAATTTAAAAGTTACTACATACTGATTAGTAATTTAATTGGTAAAAACTAAACTTTACCCTTCAGTTTGCCCTGATAAGAAAAATAGAAAAAGAATTAATATAACCAATAACTAAAAAAGTAAATTTTAATTCAACAACTTTATTAATTGGTTTAGTTCTAATAATTGTAATTGAGGGATAATAATTATTTCTTTAAAAGAAAAGTTTAGAAAAGAAAAGGAATTATGAGTTCTAAAAACATTAAGAATTATTAAGATTAATATAAGATATGAAAATTAATGACTACATATTAGCTGAAAAAAGCATTCATAATTATGCTAAAATAATTGGTGAAATCTCAAACCTATATTTATTAAAACAAGATGATTTTAGCCATACTAATATGGTTTGGGATAGTGATAAAAAAGTTTTAAAATCAAGAGAAATAGTATTGCCAAATAATTTTATAGCTACCATTGAATACCACCCAAATCATTTTCATTTTCATATTGCCACCAACTGCCCTAAACTTAAGGAACCAATGGTTCTAACAAGAAATAATAATCTTAATTACATAATTAAAACTTTCCAAAACAATTTGAATCTTATTGGATTGGAAGGGGGAAAAATCCAAAATATGGATTTACCATACCCAGAGTATCTATCATATACAGAAAAACCTTTTTTACCAAGTAAAAACGCCATCCATTTATTTGAAAAAATTAGGACTAATGTAAATAATACATTGCTAGAGCTTTTAACCCATAACAATTTTAAAAGTGAAGTAAGAATCTGGCCTTATAATTTTGATACAGGGATATATTGTAAACATCCAGACGGATTGGAACAATTTGGAGGATATGCACCTGCAGATGCTATTTCTGAATTCCCATATTTCTATAATAGTTTTTATAAAGATGGAAAAGCATTCTTGCCTAATATAAACCAGCAACTTGATTTTGGATATTGGATGAATTCAAACTGGAAAGGAGTTATTTATCCTTTTAAAGAACCTAACGAAGTTGATCTTTTCCTTTCTAACGGAGCACTATTTTTAAAACAAACAACAAATAAATTTTTAAACAAATAATATTTTTAAGATGAAATTAAACGAAAATAATCTATTGGGTGCAGTTACTGAATTAAGAGCTAAAGGATATGAAGACGATTATATTGTTGATAGAAATAACCTAATTTGTACAAACTCAAACAAATGTTTGGCTCATAATGATTTTGATGTGGAAAATGCTTTTCAATTTGAAATCACAGAAAATGCTATCGACTCACAGTTTTTATTTACAATTAAAGACAAACAAACGCAAAACAAAGGGCTTTTAATTGATCTAATGGGGTCTTATTATTACGACGATACACTTATTTCAGAAAAATTAAAAGTCCCTATGGATATGTATGTTTGTGAAGATAGCTCGCCAATGAAATATGGGATGCCTAAAATATATAAAGATATATTTAATCAAAATCCTGAAAGATTTGAATTACGAATAGACTATCCTGACATGCCTGCTTGTCCATTTGGTAATTCATTTAAAGCGTTAGGATTTGATAAAGAAAAAAGGGAATATGTATGGATGGTAACAAGCATAATTAAAGATGATAGATTAAAAAAGGTAGTATATGCTAAATAAGAGAACTTTTTACAATAATAAGATGTTTCTTTCAGGCATTATGTTTAGTATTATGTTCTGTTTTGTTGGAATTTTATTTCCTAAAAAGTTGATGTCTTTTTTGTCTTTTTTAAATGATTTTATTTTAGATAAATTTGGAGTTTTCTACTTATCATTTGGCTTACTAATCGTTCTAATTACACTAATAATCGTTTTCTTGCCTTTTAGTAGAAAAAAAATGGGAGAAACAAATCCAGAATATTCCTATTTCTCTTGGATTGCTTTGCTGTATAGTACAGGAATGGGCTCAGGATTGTTATTAAGAGCAGTTCAAGAGCCAATGTTTTATTTGCAAAAACCACCTATAACAGTCTATGATTCTAAGCAAATAGCTCTTCAATACACTTTTTTCCACTGGGGGCTTACTCCTTGGGCAATGTATAGCATTTTTGGGTTAATTGTTGCTTACAACCTTTATAACAGAAATGAGAAGAATTTTTTAACAGCAATTGTATCGAATATTAAAAACAGCTTATTAAGAAAAACCATCCCTTTGTTCATTATAATAATCACTATTGCAGGAGTTATTGCTTCTCTTGGTTTGGGTACAAGTCAATTTATAGGTGGTTTAAATCAATATTTTAATTTAGATTTAGGCTATAAATCACTGCTGATTACAGTTTCAATAATAGGAATAATAGGAACACTGTCTGCTCTAACAGGAATTTCAAAAGTGATTAAATACTTGGCCGATTTTGACATGATTGTATCATTACTATTATTATTATTTGTAGCTTGTTTTCTTAATTTTCAAAATTATTTTCACAATACAATCTACGCAATTTATCATTATATTATTCATTTCTTCGAAATGAGTTTGTCAGTAGGGAATTTTAAAGCTTCAGAGCGATTTACTAAAGATTGGACTGTTTTTTATTGGGCTTTTTGGTTGGCTTGGGTTCCGTTTACTGGAATATTTATAGCTCGAATTTCAAAAGGAAGAACGATAAGAGAATTTATTTTTGCGACCATTTTAGTGCCTACAATTGCAACCATAATTTGGTTTTCTGTTTTTGCGAATAGTGCTTTCGAAATTGTAAAAAATTCAAGCATCAGCCAATTCGATAATGTTTTCACTTCTTTGTTTATTTTTTTAGAGCACTACCCTCTTTCTATTATTACTGTTTTTTCAGCAACTATTCTAGTACTAGTTTCTATAATTAATTCAGTCGATTCCGCTATTTTTGTTTTAGGAATATTTAGCGATCACGGAAAGGAAGACCCATCAAAAAAACATAAAATATTTTGGGGCATAATCATCACAGCTTCCGCGATCGGGCTGAGCGCAGTTGGTAGTAACGACTTACTGAATGCAATTAGTAACTTACTTATCATTCTGGCATTGCCATTTAGCCTTTTATACCTATTTATAATAATTTCTTTCGTAAATAAATTAATTAAAAAACAAACAAAATGAGAGTTAAAAATGAAATTTGGATTGCTACTGGGTTAAGAACTCCATTTGCAAAAGCAGAAAAAGAGCTTAAAAATGTATCTGCACTTGATATGTCGAAAGAAGTATTAAATAAAATGGTAGAAAAAGCAAAAGCCAAACCCGATTTCGTAATTTGGGGAACAGTCGTACCAACATTAAAGTATAGTAACATCGCTAGAGAAGTCGTAATGGACTCTAATTTAAAAGAAGAAACAATTTCTTTTTCTACAGTTTTAGCATGTAGCAGCTCTTTACTTGCAGCTATAGAAGCAAGTAGTATGATTTCAGATGACGAAACTGCAATAGCAGGTGGTGTTGAGTCTTTTAGTAATGTTCAAATTGGGCTAAATGATAAATCTTCAAATTGGATTAAGAATTTTTCTTTAGCTAAATCTTTCATGGATAAATTAAAATTAATCCCCGGTTTTTTTTCACTTCGAATTCAGACACCACAAAGTGTAAATAGAAGTACAGGAAAAAGTATGGGTCAGCATGCAGAAATTACAGGACAAAGGCTAAATGTACCAAAATTAGAACAAGATGAATTAGCCGTGCTAAGTCATAAAAATTATTTTAAAGCAAAAGAAGATGGGTTTTACCAAGACTTATATTTTCCAGCATTTGGTTTAGATAAAGATGCCATCCCAAGAAAAGAAACATCTGTAGAAAAAATAGCGCATTTAAAACCCGTTTTTGATCGTTCAGAAAAAGGGACAATAACAGCTGGCAATTCTTCTCTTTTTACAGATGGTGCCGCTGGAGTCTGGGTTGCGGGTAAAAATGCAATTAGTAAAATTAATTCTCCATATAAAGCTAGATTGCTCGACTGGGAATTGGCAGGAGTAAATATTGAGGAAGAAGGGATTTTAATGGCACCAACAGTTGCTATTCCAAAAATGCTCGAAAGAAACAAGCTAAATTACGATGACATTGATATCTGGGAAATACATGAGGCATTTGCATCGCAGGTCCTTGCAACTATTATAAAAATTGAAGATAAAAAGCATCTTCAAAAACTAGGTGTCGATTTTGATTTTGGAAAATTCCCAATGAAAAAATTAAATCCCAATGGTAGTAGTATTGCAATAGGTCATCCATTTGGAGCAACAGGAGCTAGAATATTAAGCCAAACCGTAAAAGAACTGCATCAGCTAGGAGAAAATAAAAAAGCGGTAATAAGTGTTTGTGCAGATGGTGGTTTGGGTGCAGTTGTATTAATAGGAAATTAATTAGAAATAAATATAATGTTAAATCAATTTAAAAAAGAGGTTCTTGACGGGCTAAGTAAAACACCACAAAAATCTCTTCCATCTAAATACTTTTATGATAAAAAAGGAGATGATTTATTTGTGCAAATAATGGCTTTGCCAGAATATTATCTAACACGTTCGGAAATGGAGATATTCCAAGAAAAAACAGAGGATATTATATCTGCACTAAGTTTAAACAAAGAAAATAAATATAGCTTAATTGAGTTAGGTGCTGGAGACGGAACAAAAACGGTACATTTATTAAAAGCATTGGTTAATAAAAATATTAATTTTGAGTACTTTCCAGTAGATATATCTCAAAATGCTTTAGATGGAATTAAATCCTATTTAAGAACTGAAGTTCCAACCTTAATAGTCAAACCTAATCATAATGATTATTTTAAAGCTCTAGAAAATCTAAAACAAGACGGAACAATAAAAATTATTTTGTTTTTAGGGTCAAATATTGGAAATTTAGTTGATGAACTTGCTACCGAATTTATTTATCAGCTAGGGAGTAATCTTTTTAAAGGGGATAAGATAATTCTTGGAGTAGACCTAAAAAAACCTAAAGCAATTGTTTTGCCCGCCTACAATGACAGTAAAGGCGTAACTGCCGAATTTAATCTAAATTTACTCGATAGAATAAATAAGGAACTTGGGGCCAATTTTAATAGAGCGCAATTTGAACATGCACCAACATATGATGAACATATAGGAATTGCAAAAAGTTATATTAAAAGTAAAATAAAACAAAGCGTTATAATTGATGGGATTGAATTTTATTTTGAAAAAGATGAATTAATTCATACCGAAGTTTCCAGAAAATACGATGACCAGGTTTTAAAACAAATTCTTTCTAAAACAGATATTAGATGGGAAAATAAAATAACAGATTCTAAACAATTTTTTGCAAATTATGTTTTAGAAAAAAATTAGACAATAATGAATAAATTGGGAATTATAGGATTAGGCTCAAAATCAACAACCTACTATATAGAACTTCTAAATTTGTTTTACAACAAAAAGCATGGAGGATTTAATACTTGTCCTTTTACAATGGTAAATATTAATTTTAATGAAATTAATCCTTTTTTACCTAATGATTTTATTAATATAAATGGGAACATCCTCCCCTATCTTCATTATATAAATTCATTGAAAGTTAGGGAGCTACTTATTCCTAATATTACGATTCACCAAGCAATAGATAATTTAATCATTACAGAAAAATTTAATTTTAAAATAATCCATCCATTAGATTTACTAATTAGTCATCTTAAATTAAATGGAATAGAAAATGTTATTATTTTAGGTACAAAATACACAATGGAAGGAAATTATATTCAATCAAAACTTAAACAAAATAATATTTATGTGACTAAAGTAACCGAAAATGTTATCAATGAAATCGAAAAAATAAGAATAGAAATATATAACGGCAATCTTGATTACAAAAAAAAATATCTGACAGAATTTGCCCAAAGTCAACCTAATTTAAAAGTGATCCTTGCCTGTACAGAACTTTCTGTTTTGGCAAATCAAAATTCGCTTTTCATAGACATGGCAACTCTACAAATTAAAAAAGCAATAGAAAACTTATAAAAACAAACATTATGTCAAATGCAATTTTTACACCTAAAAAACCTGTAAATGAACCTGTGAAAGATTATGTCGCTGGAAGTTTTGAAAGAATTCAGCTTGATGAAGCTATAGCAAAACTTAAATCAGAAGTAATTGATATACCAATGTATATCAATGGAAATGAAATTACAAGTTCTGAAAAAATAAATATAGTATCACCACACAATCATAACCATACTTTAGGGCTTTATAACAAAGGAAAAAAAGAGCATGTAACCATGGCTATTGATGCAGCACTCAATGCAAGAAAACAATGGGCTAATATGTCTTGGGAACATAGAGCAAGTATTTTTTTGAAAGCTGCAGATTTAATTGCGGGTAAATATAGGGCAAAGTTAAATGCAGCAACTATGTTAGGTCAAAGTAAAAGTGTTCATCAAACAGAAATCGATAGCGTTTGTGAATCAGTTGATTTTTTAAGATTTAATGTTCATTTTATGTCAGAAATTTATAAAGAACAACCAGAATCTCCAGATGGTGTTTGGAATAAATTAGAGTGGCGACCATTAGAAGGATTTGTTTTTGCACTTACTCCATTTAATTTTACTTCGATTGCCTGTAATCTACCAACAAGTGCTGCCATGATGGGCAATGTGGTAGTCTGGAAACCAAGTAATGCACAAATATACAGTGCTAAAGTTTTGATGGATATATATAAAGAAGCAGGATTGCCAAAAGGTATAATAAATATGATATTTCCAACAGGCCCTGATGCAGCAGAAGTTATATTTAATCACCCAGATTTTTCAGGGATTCATTTCACAGGTAGCACTGCAGTTTTTCAAAATATTTGGCAAAAAATTGGGAATAATATTCAAAAATATAAATCTTACCCTAGAATCGTTGGGGAAACAGGTGGAAAAGATTTTATTATGGCACATTCAAGTGCAGATATCGATGCTTTTGTAACAGCAATAATAAGAGGTTCTTTTGAATATCAAGGGCAAAAATGTTCTGCTTCTTCACGAGCCTATGTTCCAAACAGTATTTGGCCGGCAGTAAAAGAAAAATTAGTAGAACAAGTAAATGCAATAAAAATTGGCAGCCCAGAAGATTATACAAATTTTATGAATGCAGTTATTGATGAAAAAAGTTTTGATAAATTAAATTCATATATTAAAGCTGCCAAAGCGGATTCAAATACAGAAGTAATAACCCAAAGTATAAACAGTAAAGAAATCGGCTACTTTATACAGCCAACAATAATTAAAACTAATGATCCAAAGTATGTTACGATGTGTGAGGAATTGTTTGGACCAATTTTAACCTTATATGTATATGAAGATAGTGAATTTGAAGCAATTCTAGATTTAGTAGATTCAACATCAATTTACGCTTTAACAGGTGCTTTTTTCGCCCAAGATAGAGAAGTAATTGAAGTTGCAAGCAACAGGCTAAATCAATCAGCAGGTAATTTTTATATTAATGACAAAAGTACTGGAGCGGTTGTAGGTCAGCAGCCTTTTGGAGGTGCAAGAGGAAGTGGTACTAATGATAAAGCTGGATCTAAAATTAATTTGCTTCGCTGGACATCAGCTAGAACTATAAAAGAAAATTTAGTTCCGCCTACAAATTATAAATATCCATTTATGGATAAAAAATAAAATTAAGCAAATAACTATATGGTTTTTAAAGGCACGTTAGAAGAATATCTATTTGTATCAGAGATAGTTCCTGAAAGAATGTACATGTTTAATAAAGACTTAAAAACAGGATTGTCTGTTATATGGAATATTGGGACTAAAGCAGAATTTATAATAGATAGCCAGCCAATAGCCGTTAAAAAAGATTGTTTTCTTTTTTTAACCAGCTTTCATACGATACAGAAAATTGAATTTGAAAAATTAAGAGTAATCCAGTTTAATCAACCTTTTTATTGTGTTGAAAATCATGATAGTGATGTAGGTTGTAAAGGACTCTTGTTTTTTGGGGCATCAACAATTCCAAAAATTCGAATCGATCATGAGGAAAAGAAACAATTCGAATTAATTTGGAAAGTTCTTGAAATGGAAATTGAACAGAAAGACGATTATTCTTTAGAAATGCTTAAATCGTTGTTAAAAAGATTTTTAATTTTAAGTGTTAGAAAATACAGGCAGCAAAACTTAGATATTAATGAAGATTCTAAGGCAATAGGAATAATTCGAGAATATAATTTTCTTGTAGAAAAACATTTTAAAACCAAGACAACAGTTGCTGCTTATGCTGACATGCTTTTTAAATCACCAAAAACATTGTCTAATTTTTTTAAAATGCATATAGATAAATCTCCTATTGAAATTATCAATAATAGAAGATTACTTGAAGCAAAAAGACTTTTAAAATATTCGAAAATTCCAATACAAGAAATTGCGGAAGAACTTTCTTTTAGTGATGTTCAAGCTTTTAGTAATTTTATAAAAAAGCACACCAACAAATCACCTACATTTATTCGGGATAATTAATTTAAAGGAAATATTTATAAATATTTAGGAAGTTCAAAAAAGAACTTCCTTTTTTTTGTTGAGTAAATTTGCAATAGAAAAGTAAGTTTTTCCTTTAATGCTTTTGTTTTAAAAGAAAATAATTTTACAAATATAAAATATTTCTCATTTTAACCGATTGGTAAAAAATCAATAATCAAGGAAAAATAAACAAATAAAAAGGTATTTTAAAATATAAGTAAAAAGGAATGTGTATATAACTTTGTTTAATAATTAAAACCTAAACATTATGAAAGATAAAATATTAAAATGGAACGATGTACTAAACTTTGCAAACAATGGAAATCCAGCACCAGATAGAAGAGTTGAAAAAAAAGATGAAGAATGGAGACAACAATTAACGGAAGAAGAATTTTACATCACAAGAAAAAAAGGAACAGAAGCTAGATTTTCTGGCGAGCATTGTTCAAGGTATGAACCAGGTAAATATGGTTGTGTTTGTTGTGATAATGAATTATTTGATTCAGGTGAAAAATTTGATAGTGGAACAGGTTGGCCAAGTTTTACACTTCCAATTAAGGAAAATGCCATAAAATATCACAAAGATGGTTCTTTTGGAATGATTAGAATCGAAGTAATGTGTAATGTCTGCGATAGTCATTTAGGGCATGTGTTTCAAGATGGACCACAACCAAGTGGTTTAAGATACTGTATTAATTCAGTGTCGATGAAAAAAATAGATTAATAATATCAAAAACCAATTAAAATGAAAAACATACAATTTATAACCTTTGGAGGAGGTTGTTTTTGGGGAGTAGAAAAGTTTTTACAAGATATTCCTGGAGTTATCGATGCTGTTTCTGGTTATGCAGGAGGAGAATCAATAGACCCTACTTATTCTGATGTATGCGGTGGAAGAACTGGACATGCAGAAGTTGTAAACGTTGAGTTTGATGCAGATATAATTTCTTTAGAAGCCCTAACAAAAAAATTTATCGTTAAATACGGAACAAATTCTAGTTCAAATGCAGATTCTGTTTCACAATATAGATCCATTATTTTGTACCGGAATAATGAACAAAAAGAAGCAATAGAAAAAACGCTAAGCGATGAAAATGGGATTAGAAAATACACTACTCAAATTAAAGCATTAAATAAATTTTATGAAGCAGAAGATTATCATCAAGATTACCATGGGAGTTGTAGGGTAAATGCTTAATAAAAATTTACAAAAAGAATGAAAGATATACAAAAAGCTACATTAGGAGGAGGATGCTTTTGGTGTGTAGAAGCTATAATCCAAAGATTAAAAGGTGTTGAAAAAGTAATTTCTGGGTATACAGGCGGAACAACAAAAGACCCAACATATAGAGAGGTTTGTAATGGAAATACTGGGCATGCAGAAGTTATTCAGGTCACTTTTGACGCTGAGATTATAACTTACGATGAGTTATTAGCTGTATTTATAACTAGTCATGATCCAACAACCTTAAATAAACAGGGTGCAGATTATGGCACACAATACAGATCAGTAATTTATTATCACAATACATACCAAAAAACTGTAGCAGAAGAAGTCATTGCAATAATTAATCCAATTTTTAATAATAAAATAATAACTGAAATTAGTCCTCTTGGTGATTTTTATCCAGCGGAAGCATATCATCAAAACTACTATAATCAAAATAATTCAGCAGGATATTGTAATGCTGTAATTACTCCAAAGGTAAATAAACTCCGAAAAATGTATGCTGATAAATTAAAAGAAAATGCTTAAGATAAAATATTTACTATTAATGATTTTGATGTTTACAACTTTCGGTTGTAAGGGGCAAAAAGAAGATAGTATAAAAATAAAAGTAAAAAAAATGGATACAACAAAAAATAATTATGGGATAGAGGGTCTAAAAGCTCCTGAATGGAAAATTGAACAATGGGTAGATGAAAACGGAAATAAAACCAAGCCAATTCAATTATCTGATTATAAAGGAAAGTTTAAAGTCATATACTGTTTTCAAAGCTGGTGTCCAGGTTGTCATAGCATTGGACTGCCATCACTACAAGCAATGACTGATGCTTTAAAGGATAATGATAACGTTAAGTTTTTAGCAGTTCAAACAGTATTTGAAGGTGCAAGTAGTAATACTTATGAGAAAATGCTTGAAGTACAAAAAAAGTATAATTTAAAAATTCCTTTTGGGCAAGACAATGGAGATGATTCCACAAGAAACATTTCTAATATAATGTATAATTATAGAACTGGGGGAACGCCTTGGTTTATATTTATAGATCAAGATGACAATGTTGTTTTTAATGATTATCATTTAAATACAGAAAAAGCAATTGAATTTTTGCAAACAATAAAGTAGTTTTTTCATAATTAGGTTAATTAGTTGGTATTCCTCCAAGTGTAATAGCTTGGAGGTTTATTTAAAAACAATAAATATAAAAACAGAGAGCATGAAAAATAAAAACAATTTTATAAAAATTGCAATGATGGTTTTTACAGTCTTCACATTACAATCTTGTGCACAAAGCACTTCAAATTCAGAAGCAGAAAAAATAAAAAATTTAGCAATAAGTTCTGTAAACAAAACAGATGCCGAATGGAAAAAAGAACTTTCTGCTGAACAATATTATGTTTTAAGAGAAAAAGGAACAGAAAAACCATTTACAGGAGAATTATTACTCAATAAAGAGATAGGAATATATAAATGCGCTGGATGTGGTAATGAGTTGTTTACAGATGAAATGAAGTTTGATTCACATTGTGGCTGGCCTAGTTTTGACAAAGAAATAGCAGGTGGAAAAATTACCACGAAAGAAGATACTACTTTAGGCATGAAAAGAGTGGAGATAAATTGTGCTAAATGCGACGGACATTTAGGGCATATTTTTGATGACGGGCCAACAGAAACTGGGAAAAGATATTGCGTAAACTCTGTTTCGTTGTCGTTTGAACCTGCTTCAAAAACCAAAAAAGAAATTGTAAAAGCTACTTCTGATACAATTACTCTTGGAGGCGGTTGCTTTTGGTGTATTGAAGCCATATACGAAAAATTAGATGGTGTAAAGTCTGTTGTATCGGGTTATGCAGGAGGACAAACAAAAAATCCATCTTATTATGAAACAAGCTCTGGTAAAACTGGACACGCGGAAGTAACTCAAATTGTTTTTGACCCTAATAAAACTTCAGTTGAAGAGATTTTAAAAGTGTTTTTTACAGTTCATGATCCAACTACATTAAATAGTCAAGGAGCAGACTCAGGAACACAATATAGATCTATTATATTGTATAAAGATAATGAACAAAAAAAGATTGCAACAGAAATTATTGTTGCTCTTAACAAAGCAAAAGTGTATAATAACCCTATAGTAACGGAAGTAAAACCTCTAATAAAGTTTTATAAAGCGGAGAATTCTCACCAGGACTACTATGCGAGCAATATATCAGAACCCTATTGTCAAATGGTGATTCAACCCAAAATAGAAAAATTTGAAAAAATATTTAAAGAAAGGATTAAAAAATAATGGAAACTTCAGGAATTCAACATTATCCAGATTTAAACATGTTTGTAATGAGAGTTGGCGATGATTTTGCTAAAATTGAATATATAGTAAAAAACAACTGCTATCATCTTGTCCATTCAGAAGTCCCGAACCGGCTAAGAGGAAAAGGAATAGGAAGAGAATTGGTAGAAAAAACATTTGAATATTTACATTTTAACCAAATTAAAGCGATAGCAGAATGCAGTTATATTATTGCTGTAGCTAAAAGAAGTGAAAAACTAAAATTACTTATTTAAAAACAGTAGCAATGGAAAACATTAGTAATGTAGAAGAAATTAAAGCCTTAATCGCGTTATTGGATGACGAAGACGAGTTCATATTTGAGAATGTCAATAAAAAAATTAATGAGCTAGGAGAAGATACAATTCCATATTTGCAAAAAGGGTTTGAGAATAGTCAAAACGCACTTCAAAGAAAAAGACTTGCCTTTTTGTTGGATAAATTTAAGCTAATAAAACTGAATAATGAAATTACAAATTGGAGTAAAAATGAAGCTCATGATTTGCTAAAAGGGTTGATTCATATAGCGCAATTTGGTTTCCCAAATTTTAAAATTAGCCATTTAGAAAAAGTTTTAGATCAACTAAAAGAAGAAATAGAACCTCTAATAAAAGGCAAAAGCAATTATGAAATTATGCAAGAGATGAATAAAATCATTCTTGACAAATATCAATTTGGATCTAATTTTAAAAACTATTCTGGTGTAAATAATTCATTTATTAATAAAGTAATAGAGGATAAAATTGGTAACCCAATAATGCTTTGTATTATCTATTTGTTAGTTGCAAAAAGTTTAAATATAAATTTAATTGGAATAAATTCGCCAAAACACTTTATATTAGCAATCATTCAAGATAAAGGGGAAGAGGTTGTTTTTTACAATGATGAGTTAATAGATCAAGTTGAATTTTATATCGACCCATTTCATAAAGGCATTTTTTATGGGTCGGAAAAATTTGATTCTATGCTTAAAGAAATGAACTTTGATTTTAATGACAAAGTTTTTCTACCAGCTACTAATTTAGATATAATCAAAAGAGTGATTAATAATCTAATTTACGCACTACATACAACTGGAGAGAAGAAATTTGCAAAAAGCTTATTAAAAATAGTTGATGCACTATAACTAAAATTATAAAATCGCCATTAGCAACGAGTTTGTTACAAACAAACCTATAGATATAAGTGTTATCATATATGGCCCACAACAAATTAAATTTCACAGATATGAAATTAAACTTAAAAGATACTTTCAATATAGAATTGCCAGCAGACAAAAACCTAACTAACACAAGACGTCAAGTATTGGATGCTTGCTATTCATTTGTTACTCCAAAAAAACCAAAAAAACCAAGTTTAATTCATTTTTCTGATGAATTGGCTAAAGAAATTGGGTTAGAAGACTACACGTTATCCAAAGAATTTTTAGAAGTGTTTTCGGGTACGACTACTTCCCCTAACACAAATCCGTTTGCTATGTGTTATGGTGGGCATCAGTTTGGGAACTGGGCTGGTCAATTAGGAGATGGCAGAGCTATCAATTTATTTGAAATAGAGCATAACGATAAGCATTGGGCACTGCAATTAAAAGGTGCTGGAGAGACTCCTTATTCTAGAACTGCTGATGGTTTGGCTGTTTTACGATCGTCTATCAGAGAGCATTTGTGTAGTGAGGCTATGTATTATTTGAGGGTTCCCACGACTAGATCTTTAGCATTAATGTTATCTGGAGACGAGGTTTTAAGAGATGTACTATATAATGGGAATCCAGATTATGAGAAAGGTGCAATAGTTACAAGAGCTGCACCAAGTTTTATTCGTTTTGGAAATTTTCAAATTTTAGCTTCAAGAAAAGATTTTAAGAATTTAAAATTACTTGCAGATTATACGATTAAACACTTTTATCCTGAAATTACAATAACAGGAAAAGAAAAATACCTTGAGTTTTATCAAGAAGTAGTAAATAGAACCTTAAAAATGGTTATTGAGTGGCAAAGAGTTGGATTTGTGCATGGTGTTATGAATACTGATAACATGTCAATTCTTGGTTTAACCATAGATTATGGACCTTATGGATGGCTGGAAGATTTTAATCCAGATTGGACGCCTAATACAACCGATAGTCAAAATAGAAGGTACCGCTTCGGAAACCAACCAGATATTGCATTATGGAATTTAGTACAACTTGGGAACGCACTATACCCACTAATTGGAGATATTCCAGCAATGGAGAAAATATTAGAAGATTATAATACCCTATTTGACCAGCAATACCATCAAATGATGAAAAACAAACTCGGTTTAGAAGAAAATTACGACAATATTCTTCATGATGACCTACAAGCTGTTTTAAAATTAACAGAAACAGATATGACAATTTTCTATAGAAATTTATCTTCTGTATTAAAAACTGATTTTGCAGAAAATGCATTAGAAAAAATTTCTAATGCATTTTATAAACCAGGTGAAATAAAAGAAAAAATAAAAGATAATTGGATAAAATGGTTTAATTTGTATATTGAAAGATTAGGAAGAGAGTATGATTTGGACGCAATTAGAAAAGAGAAAATGAATTTAGTTAACCCCAAATTTGTTTTAAGAAATTATATGGCTCAATTGGCCATTGATGCTGCAGATAAGGAAGATTATTCTGTAATAAATGAACTTTACAGCATGCTAAAAAACCCATATGATGAACAACCTCATAACGAGAAATGGTTTGCTAAAAGACCAGATTGGGCAAGACATAAAGTTGGATGTTCTATGTTGTCTTGTAGTTCTTAATTAAAATAACAAAAATAACTTAAAATATGAAGCCAAAAAATTGGAAATTAATCTCAAGTGAACAAGATATTCTAAGTATCATAGAGAAATCTGCTGAAACTCCACAAATAATTTTTAAAGACAGTGTAAGTTGCGGGATTAGTGCCTTTGCAAAAGAACGATTGATTAATGGCAATAGTCTAATAGAAAATCTTGCAGATTTTAACTATTTAGATTTGCTTTCTTATAGAACCATTTCTAACTTTATTGCTACAAAACTAGAAGTAATACATCAATCGCCACAAATTATTGTTTTGGTAGACAAAAAGGTGGTGCTGAGAGATTCACATCATAGTATTGAAGCTTTAAAAATTGCAGATAAAATTAGTAGCCTTGTAAAATAAAAATTATGAAAGCAATATTTAATAATCAAATTATAGCAGAAAGTGATCAAACAATATCGTTTGAAGGGAATACTTATTTTCCAAAAGACAGTATTATTAAAAAGTACTTTAAAAAAAGTGAAGCAAGTTCTGTTTGTGATGAAAAAGGGGTTGCTCATTATTATAACGTTCAGGTTATTAATAAATTTCGGGATGAAGCAGCTTGGTGTTACACTGAAACTTCTGATTACGCTAAAGAGATAGAAGGTTATGTTGCTTTTTGGAAAGGTATAAGAATAGTAAAAGAGGAATGAAGTTTTTCTGTCGTCCATCCCAACATGTAAAAAACAGCCAAATTGGCTACTAAATTTTATAATATATTAGCGATAAGAGACAGTTGCTTCTTTTCATGTCTTTAGCTTGTACATTTATACAAAAGACTTGGACTATAACAAAAAAGAAGATGTAAATCGTCAGCAAAAAGTGGACTGATTTGGATCATAACTAAGAGAGTGTTCTTAAAAATTATTAACTAGATACTCTCTTAGTAAAAGTCCAATTTAGTTTGAAGACGTACAAGTTCTGCTACTTCATCACTCGTAGCTTCTCTTATTACATCGCCTGCTAGACGCTTTTTACCTGCTTCTAAAAACTCTTTGTTCCATTTGTAAAACTGTGATTCATTAATGGAATACTTACGACATAATTCTGCAACTGACATTTCTGCTCGCAAAGCTTCCATAACAATTTGAATTTTCTGTTCGGAACTAAAGATTCTTCGTGTATTTCTACGAATGTCTTTGATGAAATTCTCTGCTGTTTTTTTCTTAGGT
>OBMA010000150.1_pt1 | contig 35427 bp, 30 predicted proteins | sample 1539141 | NCBI WGS metagenome assembly OBMA01 (sample SAMEA3991484, study PRJEB22521) | metagenome | biome: anthropogenic terrestrial biome; feature: sewage plant; material: raw primary sludge | place: Sweden | collected 2012-09-26
ACAAATCCACCGTTTTCGAATAAGATTTAGGCCTAAAAATGGTCTGAAACCACTGATTTTGCTCTCCATCCCCACCGTTTTCGGACAAGATTTAGGCCTAAATCTTGTGCCAACCCATCTATTTGAATCTTTGATAAAGCTGATTTCTATGACCGAGCCACTGATTTGGGTGACATTAGTATGTGGTTTTGTGTCGTACAATACAGTTATCAAAAATATTAACTCGTTGGTTATTAACGGTTTAAGTCACGCCGTGATATTGTGACGTCTTATTTTTCTTTTTTTCTATTCTGAGCTAGGATTTTCATCCCCTAGGCCTCGAATTGAGGACTGTCGTGTGGAGTATGAATTCTCCTTGATTTCCCATCAATTAGTTTTTTGAAAGTGCAAAGATACTCATTATTCCCCATTTTCTGCTATACATCGGCTCTTTTCTTTCGCGTCTACTGAATACAATATATTTCTGAAAATTCATGAAAACCATCACTAAACAATATAGGATAAAACTCATATTGTTCATAACAAAGATATTAAAACATTACCGAATACTGTCGAAGGTTTACAACGTATTGGCTATCCGCCTCACCTTACTGGCATACTGACGGTCTTCGGCATAACCGATGCGGGTGAGGAATGTATAATAGTCGCCTGCCGAATACTTATACTGCACATCGTCGCGGTAGGCCCTTACGCTCTCCTCCCATGTATCGAAGGTGTAATAACTGCCGTCGGAAGGAAGACGGAGACCGAAAAGATTGTGATTGATGCGGCAAAGGTCGCTGGAGAAATTACCCGTTTCCAACAGAGCCTGAGCCAATACAATCTTCGGAAACTTTACCTCATACTTTTCTAGCATCGCCAACACATTTTCTGCTGTGAGCGAATCGCTGTTCATCATATAGGCACTGTCACTTTTCAGTTCCAACTCTGTCATACTACCGCTCATTCTGTCGGCACGCGCCATAACAGAAGGGGCATCCGGCTCATATTGCTGTGCCTGGATTTCTACTGATAACAAGAGTGCGTATATGATAATATATAATCTTCTAGTTGTTGCCATACTACTTAAAGAACGGAACAACTGGCTGATTATTGTTTAATGATAAAATTCTACTTTTAAAGCAAAGCGGCATACTGTCGAATCTTACTCAATTTGCTCATCAGCGTCTGGTCTTTCTGAGCCTGTTGCATGTTATACTTCAGTTGCAGCCTCATCAACGAATCGGCAGGAATATCGAGGGCAGCCTCAAACATCATCGCCGTAGCCGTGGTCAGATTTCTTCGACCATTGAGCAGATCATTGAGTACCTTGTAAGAAATATCCATCTGCTCGGCAAGTTTTCTCTGAGAAATCTTACGATACTCTATTTCATCCTTCAACACTTCACCCGGATGTGTCGGGGTATATCCATACTGTTCTTTTGCCATATCCGTCTTTTATTTATAGTGGTTAGACAATTCTATTATATTACACACGGTGACTACAATCTCTGAAACTATCTTTGTGGTTTTAAATTCAATACGGTATTTGTCGTTTACACGCACTGACTCCAATCCCACTCTGTCACCAATCAAAGCTTCATAATTTAGAGAATGGTATCTGAAAAGATCTTCCACTGATGTGACAGATTCCAACAAATCTATCGTTTTGCGGTACTTGGCAATTACTTGGGGCTGAAAACGATGCTTCTTGTCGGACGTTTTTCCTTTAACGTACAATTCCTCCAAATACACCTTGTCAAATCGTATCTCCATGCTTTAGCTTTCATTTTATGCTGGCAAAGATAAGCATATTATTTTGAATATCCACAATATTTGCGGACTTATTTTCATAATACGCATAAAAAGACGATATCGCCCACAAAGGAAAAAACATCCTTGCGGGCGATATATATATATATAATTAAGGGAAAAACGTTCCTTTATCTGAACAGTTTCTGGGCAAACAGATAGAGGTCCTCGCGCCATACGGGCCATGTATGACCGCCTTCGCGGGAATCGTAATAGTCGAACTTCACACCTACCTGACGGAGATGCTGCATCATGACCTGACAGTTTTCGTAGGCGATATCGGGCTTACCGCCTATCGTGATGTAGAATTGTTTCAGATTCTGATTGATGAACGATACATTCTTGTCGATATAGGCATAATTGGCATCACGTTCCTTGTCGGCATTCATGAAGGGGGACGACTTGGCAAACCATCCCGAACTGAAGACGCCGAGATAATGGAACATGTCGGTATGGGGTACGCCTACATACAAGGTGTACATACCGCCCATGGACAGACCGGCAAGCGCTCTGCTATCTGCGGATGCTTCTGCACGGAAGTCTTTCTCTACCGTTGGTATCACATTCTGTAAGATCTCTGTGCCTACCTTGTCGAAACCTCCCACGTTGGCGTCAAAACTGACCATAATCATCGGAAGGGCTTTCTTGTCGGCTGCCAGATTGTCGAGGATGATGTCTCCCCTGCCCTGTTGTACCCATCCGCGGGCATCCTCACCACCACCGTGCATGATATACAATACGGGATATTTCTTGGTTGGATTCTTGTCGTACTCGGCAGGCGTGTATACGTACATCAGACGGAAACTGCGGGTGACGGTGGAATAATAACGTACCGTGCGGACACTACCGTGTGCCACATCGCGCACCTCGAAGCGGGTGTCGTCATTGGCGTATGGTACCTCCACACAACTCATCATCCTACTGCATCCGAAGAAGGATTCGCTCGAAGGGTCGGCTACCGACAGTCCGTCTACTACCAGACTGTAATAATGGATGCCCGAACCCTGCGGTTCGGTAGTGACACTCCACACACCGTCGGCACTCCTGATCATGTCGTACTTGCGTCCGAGGTCGATCTGTACCTTCTGTGCTTCGGGGGCTTTGATACTGAACTGGATACTGTGGTCGGGCATGATACGGGGATAGCCTGCCATGTTGATGTTGGTCGTGGCTGGTGTCTGTGCGAATGTTACAACTGATAACATGGCAAACAGACTGCTGAATAATTGTCTCTTCATGATTGTTATATTAAATGTCTTAGGAAATATCCATATTACTTATTCAAATACTTCTTTCCGTTCATCAGAATAAGACCTTTGGCATTGGCTTTTACACGCTGTCCCTGCATATTATATGCTGCCGGGCTTGAAGCAGGAGAGGCGTTATAAGTGGTGATGCCTGTAGAGGAACCCGTTTCCTGCTCGAGCATTTCCACTGTGGCTGAACCATTTATGGTCCATCCGCTGTAGTCTATATCGAATGTACTGTCCATCAGTTTGTTGCCCGCTGCATCCACTACCTTGATATCATCTACATAAAGATCGCCGTTGAGCTTGCCGAACGAGTATAACAAATTGTTAATATCATAATCTGTTGGAGCAATGGTGGATGTAACTTCTGTCCAGCCTGTGGTGGCTGACAATGGTTGCAGATACATCGTCTTAGTGTCAGGATAGGCTACACCGTCGTTGGGCCAAAAGTCAACACTGAAGGCTTCTGAACACTTCACCTTCATCGTCATGGTATAGGTATTGCCGGCTTTCAGAGGACTGGAGAGCTTACCTACCAACTGATAATCCCATCCGTTATCACCTGCTTTAGGGGTATGGATATGCAGCACATGATTCTTGGTAGAGATGCCGGCAGCTGCCTTGTACTCATCTGCTGTACCGAAATAGACACCTAAGATGGTGATAGTGGCACCGGCAGCGGCTGTGGCCTGCACAGACAACTGACGGATATGTTTGGCATAGATATCGCCTATATATTTACCATCGGTTTGCGCATTACCGGTAACATACTTACTGGTCTTGTCGAGCTTGACGGCTGCGATACCTGACTCACCCGATATAGGAGTGGATGCGGCATCGAATACATCACCCCAACTTTGCTTGGACTTCCACTCATTGTAAGTACAAGTAAACTGGGCTCCGCCGGTAAAACCGGAATACTTCACCCATACATAATCGTAGGCGGTGGCATCAAAATCCTCTCCGGGTACATCCTTGAACTCACCTGCCCACTGGGCAAATGTTTGTGGTGTGCCCATGGTGAAACCGGTGAATTCGGTTACGGCGTGCATACTGACTGTAGCCATCAGGGCTACTGCAAGAGATAAAATTTTTTTCATAGTCTTTAAATTCGCAGCATTATTAATAATAATTGGTACAAGTGTTTGATAAACAAAAGTATATAAGCACTTGAAAATGTCAGAAGATTCACCTGTCTTAGGGCTGCTTTATTAACTAAGATGGGAATCAACTGACATGGTAATGATAAAGGTATTAATGAAATTTAGAGTTGTAAGACATCCGGAAGGCGTTTAAGATAGCCTCTACGAGAGCAGGACGCCAATAGTCCCAGTTGTGGGCGCCGTCTCTCACACGAAACTGATGACGGACGCCACGACTTCTGAATACTTTGACAAGATCCATATTGCCCTCGAGTGTAAAGTCGTCATCGCCACAGTCGATAAACCACCGTTCGGTGTTCATCGCGTCTATCTTCATCTGCGGACAGTCGGCCACGTACTTGATGGGATTGTTCCGCTCCACGACCGTCTGGCGCCATTCTCCCAACGGGTCGTTTTTCAGAAACTCGAGCGGTTGACGACGCAGGTATGCACTCATGGCGTAGACCATACTGAACATCTCCGGATGATGCACGCCGTAGACCACCGATCCGCCGCCGCCCATCGAGAAGCCGGCTACCGAACGGTGCTGCTGGTCGGCAAGCACACGATAATGATGCTCTATGTAGGGTATAAATTCATTGAAGAAGTAATCCTCGTAAGTCCAGTCGGGGTCGTTAAACCAGATCATCTTGTTCTTGTTGGCCTCTGGACATACGATGATCATCTTCGGTACCTTGCCACTGGCAATCATACTGTCGGCAACCTGCGGCAGACGACCGTAGGTGACCCACTGGGTATCCTCGCAACCGCCGCCGTGCAACAGATACAGCACTGGATAGCGCTCTGTCTTGTCGGCTTCATAGCCGGGCGGCAGATAGAGGGTATAATCACGTTGTGTGATTCCAGTGAGCATGGTACAGGGCATCTTCAGGTACTCTACCTTGCCCCGTGACTGTGCGAACAGGATACAGCATAAGAGCAACAGAATGAATGATAACAAGGTCTTTTTCATCGTATAAACTGATTTTATTCTATCGTTTTCATCACGAAACCTCCATTGCAGGGTATATTGATACTGATTCGCTTGCTGCCTTTTATTGTCTTGACAGAACCTTGCAGGGCGTTGTCGTCAGTATATATCGCAAATCGTCCGGTAGTTGCCGACATCGGCAGGACGATGGTCTTTTTCAACTCTTTCTTCTCCGCATTGACACCGGCGATATACCACTGGTTGCCGTGGCGTCTGGCAAGAATAATATATTTGCCCGGATAACCGTCGATATATTTCACCTCATCCCATGTTGTAGGCACACTCTTCATAAAGTCGATGGCCCACGACGGGGCATCATGCAGATTGTTGGGTGCCATGGCGAAATGCTGCACGGCACTCTGGAACAGTACTGCTGTGGCCAGGGCGTATACATCGGAGGTGAGACGGTGGGTGCCGCTCTTGTTGTCGGCATTGTAATACTTGTTGAGCGTACTGCCGCCGAAGTCCATACTGCCTATGGTGTTGCGGATAAACGGATGGATGCAGGCATTGACGGCTTCCTTATTGCAGAAATCCTGTGAGAAATGGAGATTCTCGCTCGCCAGCACAGCCTCGCTGGCTACATAGTTGGGATACATACGCTCCCATCCTCTCGGTATGGTACATCCGTGGAAGATTACTTCCAGTCCGTAATCGTTGGCATCGCAGAGGATACCTTCGTAGGTCTGCATCATAATCTGTTTGTCACCTCCGAAGAAGTCGACCTTGATGCCTTTGATGCCAGTCTGCTGCATCCATTTCATCTCTTTGCGGCGCTTGATGGGGTCGCTCATGATGCCGCGGGGCGACTGCCATGCGTCGTTCCAATAGCCGTTGGAATTGTACCACAGATAGAGTGATACACCTTTCTCGGCACCATAGCGGGCCAGTTCGGCTATCTTATCTCGGCCTATCTGTCTGTCCCACAAGGCATCCACCAATACCGACTGATACCCCATGGCTGCGGAAAAGTCGATATAACGTTTCTGCTCATCATAGTTGCAACTTTGGTCCATGCCGATAATCCAGCTCCACGAACCTTTGCCGTAAGTATAATTACGGGACGGTTCGTACTTGCGGTCCACGACATCGAAGGGAACGGTCGTCTCCACGATATTGGCCAGTGTAGGTCCGAGGGTGATGGTACGCCACGGTGTCATACCGGGAAGCGCCATTCCTGGCGATACACCTCCATTGCCGTTGCACTCGCCGCTCTGCGGAAAACCGATACAATAGGTGCCGTCGGTCTCGCCCAACAGTCTGCCGGCACAATAACTGCCGTCTACGCCTGTCTCTGAGATAAGCATCCAACCGTCCTGGTTGTTCTTGAACAGACAGGGGAACGTGTATCCTTCTCCCCAACCGTTTTTGCCCATGGCGTCATCTAATGTATAAGAGGTCTCATAACTGGGCGATGTACTTGCGAAGCCTCCCATAGGCTTGGTCTGCGGACAGAGGAACGTGGTGCTCCCCGCTGCCGGGCAGAACTGTGTCAGTTCTTTGGTTATCGTACAACTGAGTCGGTATCCTGACGGATGTATCACATATCTGAAAGCCACATCCCTGTCGCTCACCCTGAATATGAGGTCGAGGACATCAATGGTGTCCCGATAGAAATGGTACACAGCCTCGTTGGCCACATAGTGCACCTGACTCTGTTTGATATTAGGCAGTGAGTAATGCTCGTCAACCACGGTGTTGCTGACGTCTTTCAGTTTCAACTGCTGCGAATAGTCGTCATAGTTGGTCACAATACCCAACCGTGAAGGACTGATAAACACTTTATCACCATAGTTTACGGAATACTGCGGTTTACCGGCCTCATCGGTCACGGTAACACTAATCTTGCCGTCGGGACTCTTCACCGTACGGTCCGCGTTCTGCGCAAAAGCTACAGAACACGAAATAAGCAGAATGCTTATGAATAGTTTTCTCATCTGATGTTATTTATAATTTGATTGTTATTTTCTTTCCTGTATACATGACGGTCTTGGTTGCGCCTTGTCCGTCGCCATTGATATAGACCAGTTGCAAGGCACGGTCCTTACACATCCCTTCGTAACGGCCTTTACGCTGACCGATCTCTAAGGTGCGGTGATCGTCCTGCCAGGTGATGGTGTACGTGGCGTAAGCCCCTTTCTCATAATCGTAGGTGGTACCATCATCTTCGTACACGGTGAAACGGCCGTCGGCTCCGCCATAGATACGTAGTTCCCACTGAGCATCGGTGCCCTCTGTCGTACTCTGGACGGACGGTCCGAGCGGAATAATGGAACCAGACCTGACATAGACAGGAATCCTTTCAGGGACGACCGGCATCTGATAAGTGGCGCCACCGTCGTATTTTTTATTCTCAGCAAAATCATACCATGCCGTGTGTGCGGGCAAATAGACGGGCATTTTACTGATACCCTGTTCCAGAACGGGACATACAAGCAATGACTTGCCGAACATATATTCGTATTTCTGACCAAGGGCGACAGTATCGTCGGGGAAATCCATGATCAGAGGACGCATCATCGTAGCGCCGCCCATCGTGACGGCAGCGGCAGCGGAATAGATATAAGGCAGTAACCTGTAACGCAGACTGAGACACTGATGGGCATTGTCGGCTACTTGCTGACCGTAATTCCAAAACTCGGTATCGGTGATATAACCGTGCACACGCATCAGAGGCAGGAATACGGATGTCTGTACCCACCTCATCAGTCGTTCGTGATAGAGCGAATCTGTGTATTGACCAGAGGGACGGAAGAAACCGCCTGCGTCATAAGTCCACCAAGGCAGTCCGGTAGCCATCAGTCCCAGTCCGGCGGTAATCTGTCTTCTGAATGTATCCCAGTCGTTCCCCACATCGCCCGACCAGTTGGCTATGCTGTAACGCTGTATGCCGGTGTAGGCGCAACGGGTGAGTATCATCGTGCGCTGTCCGGGGTTATCTCTTCGGCAACCTTCGTATACGGTCTTGTTGACTAGCAACGGATAGGTGTTACGGAACACTTCGCCCGGGGTGGTCCCATTATTGATACGTCTGCCGCAAAGATCATCGTTTTCGGGTTCGGTGGCATCCTGCCACCATGCGTCTATGCCATAAGGCCTGAGCATACGTCGGCTGAAATTGAACCAATAGAAGGCGGCTGCCTTCGGATTGAAAAAGTCGACCCAGTTGGTATGGGGGATGAAATAATGCAGACTGTCGAGTTCACGCCCCAGTGACGTGGTATGTTCGGTGTTGGACCAGACAGAGACCATAAACCTGATATTCATCAGATGCAGACTATCGGTCATACGCTTGACATCGGGGTATCTGTCTTCATCGAATTTCATCGCGTTCCACCCGTATTTTCCCCAGTACTGCCAGTCCTGAACCAGCATATCCACGGGGTAAGACTCTTTCCTGAATCTGCGGGCTGTCTCCAATATCTCCTGTTGCGTATGAAACCGTTCGCGGCAATGGATATATCCCAATGCCCAACGGGGTATCATCGGTGCCTCGCCGGTCACTTTGCGATAGGCGGCTATCGCCTCATCAGCATCACCGGCAAACACGGTATAATCTACACACTGCGACACCGGTGAACGGAATACGGTCTGGTCTGTTATCTGATGATAATAGAGTACCGGTTTATCGTCTTTGGTCAATACGGCTTTCACATGATGCATCCCTGCCGGAAGATGGACTATCGCGGATGATGTAGGCGGAAGCCATAAGTTTTCCATCTTGATGAGTGGGCGACCGTCTATCTCTAGATGCTGTTTACGGGCCATTTTCTGTCCGACATCGAGAAGGAACGAATAGTCGCCGGTATTCTGCACGTTGATATCTGTCTCGAAGACATTGCTTTCGCGTCGTTCTTTCCTGTTGCCGGCGGTAGTGGTTACATCCACCTCCGTGACCTCCCCCTTTTCCGACTGGCGGGAGAGCACAACTTGGCTGTCGGAGGGATTGAAATCCACCATGCCGTAATTGTTCCATAGCAGTGCGTAACCTTTGTTAGACACAATCATCGGTACGGATATCTGTGTATTCACCTGAGTAAGTCGACGGGAGAGTCCCCGTACATCAAGGTATCCGTCCTGAAACTGTCCTAGTCCGTACTGGTGTTCATCTGAGGGCGATACGAAATGCTGTTCGGCTATATAGGTCTGTTCGGTGTCTATCATGGAAGGTGTCAGACTACGTCCGTTTTCGGCAAGGATTTGTCGTCCCTGACGGTTCAGGTAGGTGATTAGTCCTGTACGGCGGTCAACTGACACGGTCAGGGCGTTGAGGGCGATGGTGATTTGGTCTTGACTGTCCTTGACACGGAATACGGGTGTCTTCAGTTTTTCCACATATACCAGTTCAGGCATATCGCGATATATCTTCCGGTTAAACCTCACCCTCACGGAATTGTCCGTCAGAGGACTGATGGTCAGTGTCCCGTCGACAGTTGTGATATCCACCTTTGTCTTATCTGCAGTATACCTCAACACCCTTTGCGACATGACCGTCACCGATGTCTGCAACAAGATGATGACGGAACAGATTATTCTGATATTCATTTTTATCTCTTAATCTGCCAATAATCCAATTTGAACAAATCCTGACTACTGTTGCCGCGGAACACGAGATAGAAATCATGCACGCCTACGCATTTGCTTATTTTGGTTTTATATTCTTTCCATTGACTGTTTGAACCCTGAATATCGCAAGTGCCCAACTGTCGACCGTTCAGACTGTCTATGCGCAATTCTATTGTTCCTCCTCCGAGAGTCTCTGCCATGACATCGAAGGTCTTTCCTCCTCTTCCGAAGTCGACACCTTTAATCATGATATAGTCGCCGTCGTTGATATTGTTCACCACGATGCCACCATCGGTCATCTTTTCTGTTTTCAGTCCTTCTCCCCATGCCATTGTCTCTGCCTCGACACGTCGGTATGGATTCAGACTTTCCACCTGTTTCACACCTTCTTTCGACCAATAAGGCACTTCTTCGATTGTGCCGTCCTGACGGTAATGCATCTCAGCTACCGATACTGAACGACGTTCGTGATGTTCCATGATGCCATTATGGTGCATCAGGTCGTAATTGAGTCCGAAAACATACGATTTTCCTTTATAATCCATCAATCCGGGATGGTTGCCTCTGCTCTTTTCAGTAGGTGCCATGATATACCCTTTGGTGGTCCAAGGACCTGCGGGATAATCGCTCATGGCATACCCGATACCTTCGGGACAGCAAGTGGATGCGAAAGCCAGATAATAATGACCGGCACGCTTATAGAACCACGGACCTTCCTGATAATGTTCGGGGTGGACATACTTGTTGATCTCTCCCGAATAAGAAATCATATCCTTATTGAGTCTGACCATATAGGGGTCGGGATTGCCCCAATACATATATGCCTGACCGTCGTCATCGATAAACACGGTAGGATCGATATCATACCAGTTTTCCTTCTGCCATACCAGCGGTTTGCCAATCGGATCTTTGAAGGGTCCGTAAGGACTGTCGGCAACAAGTACACCTATCCCATTGCAATGGATGGGACAATACATATAAAACTTGCCATTGCGCTCGACTACCTGTATAGCCCAGGCGCCATTGTCCTTGTTGACCCAACTGAAACTTTTCAGTGACGCCACAGCTCCATGGTCGGTCCAGTTGACCATATCTGTGGATGTATACAGCAACCAGTCTTTCATCAGAAAACCGTCGGCGTTGTCCTCATCGTGAGTGGTGTACAGATAGACGGTGTCTTGATAAACCATCGGTGCAGGATCGGCGGTATACTTAGTCGTGATAATCGGGTGCTGTGCATACATGGATGAGCACATCACCGAACAAAATAATAATAAGAGGTTCTTTTTCATTTTCATCAGAATAGTCTTTTTCTTATGATTTAGTAGTTAAAATACGATGCAAAAGTAATAAAAAAACGACTATTCAACTTTATCCTATGTAACAAATTCCTTTGTTGTTCTGTCAATAAACAGTAATATGCTGGATAAGTAAAATGATTAATGGTTCATCATGGTAATCTCAGTAATAGTATTCGCAACAAGACGACTGGATTTCACATTTCATATCAATTGGTAGCCGACTAACACGCTGGTACCTGCTTGCCAATATATTAGTCGGTTACAACACTATCAAAGTTAGCTTTTGCCCACGAGATCAGTCCCTCAAGATTCGGCATCAGTGACATACCCGTCTGTGTTAGCGAATATTCCACCTTGGGAGGAACAACAGGATAAATCTTACGATTTACGAGATGATTCTTCTCGAGGTTTTTCAGTGTCTGTGAAAGCATTTTCTGTGAACAGTCGGTCATTCGGGAATGCAGTTCATTGAAACGCAGTATCCCTTTTTCGCTCTTGTACAGATGAAAAAGGACAAGCATAGACCATTTATCGCCGAAACGACTGATTACTTGTCGGATAGGACAATTGAGATATTCCGCTTTAAGTAGGTTTTCTTCCATAATAATCATATTTTATCGTGCAAATATAGTAATTTGTTTTTAGATATACTAGGTTTCTAATAGAAACTTAGTATAAAAATGTAGGGAATACCTCAATGAATAAAAGTCCTATTTACTAAAAATAAGAATAAACTGGAAATATTGGACTGTATTTATAAAAATAGTGTTATCTTTGAAGGCGGAAGTAATAAAATACATCAATGAAAAGAAAGATACTATTTACTATTTTAACCATTTATTTCTCATTGTCATCGTTTTCAATAAATAATGAGAGTAATCTATTATTGCTTGACAATTCGATAAAACAACGTTCTGAGATCCAAAAAGTAAAACAAAAAAAGATTTCTCTCTACATTTCTCTCTTGCAAGTGTCGAAAGGAGACCAATTATTCAGGGTTTATACAGAATTACATAAACAGTACATCAGTTACAGACTTGATTCTGCCATGTACTATGCACAAGCGAGCTATGATGTGGCCAAACAAAATAATAATGAAGCCGAATTGGAAACGGCCTTAATGAACATTATCGAAGTGGAAAAGAAATTTGGTCATTTCCAAGAGGCTCTCGATATGCTCAAGACACTTAATCCGGAATCATCTACAATCGACAGGCGATATTATTATCATTTGTATCATTCCATCAATTATTTACTATATCTTGATGCTTTCACCAACACAGAAAAACTAAAATACAAAAACAAGACTCTGTATTATCTGAACCTTCTTTTAAAAGAGACACCAATCAATTCTTCCAGTTATGCCTGTAACAAAAGTGAAGAGTATTGTCTGAAAGGGGAATCAGACAAAGCACTCTCTTTATTGTCAGCCTACATCAAGAAAAATCCTAAAGAGGTTTCTAAAAATTCGAATATAACTTTTCGACTGGCAGAAACATATCACAGTCTGAATCGTCGAGACCTGGAAGAATATTACCTAACACTTACTTCCATATTAGACTTGTCGGAAACCAAAAAAGAATATATGGCATTGCAGCAGCTTGCTGTCTTGTTATATAAAAAAGGAGATATCAGCAGGGCTTACAATTATATAACTTGTTCAATGGAAGATATAGTGTTCTGTCATGCACGTTGCAGAATGAGTTTTGTATCAGAAGTATTACCTATCATATCTGCCACATACGGATATAAGATGCAAAAGGAAGCACGTCTGCGCACTATTTTTATTCTGGTGATTTCCATCTTGCTGTTGTTCTTTGTTGTGGTATATGTAAAGTTACGGAAGAGAAACCACGAATTGGTGTATATGCATGAATCGCTTGACAATAGAAACGAACAACTTTTGACGCTTAACAATAAGTTGGCTACACTGAATAACAGTTTGAGTGAATCCAATAGGATTAAAGAGGAATATATAGTCCAGTTATTTGATCTGTGTTCTTCTTATATCAACAAACAAAAGGAATCGCGTATTTCCATGAATAGAAAAATAATAGCCGGCAAAATCAACGAGGTTCGTAAAGAGCTCAATGAGACGTCTATGGAAGCTGAGGAATTAAAAGCTTTCTTCCATCACTTCGATGAAATATTTCTCAAACTTTTCCCTCATTTCATTCAATCTTTCAATCAACTGATGTTGCCTGGGAAAGAAATAAAAATAAAAGGAAATGAGTTGCTGTCCCCTGAATTAAGAATATATGCCTTGATTCGATTAGGTATCACGGATAATTCTAAAATAGCAGAGTTGTTGCATTATTCCGTTCAGACAGTATACAATTACAGACAACGGGTCAGAAACAGGCTTTCCATATCCAAAAATGAATTTATGGATAACATATTACATTTATGTTAAACGTTTTCTCCTGAATTGACCGAAAAAAATATTTACCCATACCCATTCTACTATTTACTTTTTTTCCTTCGCCATTTTTTATATCTCGTTTATTATCAATGCTTTACTTTTTTTGAAAAGTTACTTTTTCAATGTTGCTTTTCTACACACTGATGTGATTATGCTTTTCTTTCCATAATTTTGCAGTGTTTAAATTAATAATTGATAAACATGAAAAAATTCAAATTAAACAGAAGAACAATGCTTGTCTTGATAAGTTGTTTCTTATCTATTCTTGTTTATGGACAGAACCTAACTATTAAAGGTCATGTCTCTGACATTTCGAAAGAACCGATTATCGGAGCTAGTGTTGTAGTAAAAGGATCTAATTTAGGTACTATCACCGATGTGGATGGAAACTTCTCACTGACTGTGCCTGGTAAAAATGCGATTATTGTCGTAAGTTATGTAGGCTTTAAAAAGATGGAACTGCCGGTAAGTTCCTCGGGTATGAAGTCTATCGTACTCCAGGAGGACTCAAAAGTATTAGACGATCTTGTGGTCATCGGATATGGACAGGTAAGGAAATCGGATGCGACGGGTTCTATTTTAAGTATCAAACCTGATCAACTTAATAAAGGTAGCCAAGTGACAGCTCAAGATGCTCTTACTGGTAAAATCGCCGGTGTTCAAGTCATATCCAGTTCCGGTGCCCCGGGCAGCGGTTCAACGATAAGAGTACGTATGGGCGCATCTCTTTCGGCATCCAACGACCCTCTGATCGTGATTGACGGAGTACCTGTGGATAATAGTTCCATCAATGGTTCTTCTAATATTATAGGAAGTATAAACCCGGCAGACATAGAATCGTTTACGGTTCTTAAAGATGCGTCGTCTACCGCGATATACGGTTCACGTGCCTCTAATGGCGTTATTATTATTACGACTAAAAAGGGTAGTTCGAATTCTAAACCGAAATTCAATTATTCTTCCACATTCTCACTGAGCAATAAAACCAAAACAGTGGATGTATTGTCATCTGACGAATATAAAACTGTTTTTGCCGAGAAGGCCAACCCGGGAACCGGTTTTACATTGGGTACATCTTCTACCGACTGGCAAAATGAAATCTACCGTACTGCCGTAGGACAAGATCATAATTTATCTATTGCAGGTGCCTTTTTGAATACTCCTTATCGGATTTCAGTCGGCTATACAAATCAAAATGGTATTATTAAGACAAATTCGTACAAACGCTACAATGCCGGATTCGGGGTGTCGCCGACACTGCTTAACAATCATCTGAAAATCAATATAAATGTGAAAGCCAGCTATGAGGATAATGATGATATTTCCAGTTCTGTAGTAAATGATGCTATATTCTTTGACCCGACACGTCCTGTCAATGCAACTTATACAAATAATGTAGGTTTGGGATATTATACATGGATGTCCGGTGGAGTTCCAATAGCCATCGCTCCCAATAATCCAATAGCAGAACTTTATCTTTCGGATTTTACCAATAAGGTAAAACGTTCTATAGGAAATATCATGTTTGATTATAAGGTTCATCATTTTGAGGACTTACGTTTTAATCTCAATTTGGGTTACGATGTGTTGAAGAGCGATTATGACAAGAATGTGCCACAATATGCACCCTCGATGTATATCTCTAATCAGAAAGACGGTACCGGTCTTGCTTACAGTTCTACACAGAAGAAACACAATTATTTACTGGATTTATATGCTGATTATAACAAAAAATTCGGGAAACATGCTTTAGATATGATGGTAGGATATGGCTGGCAGCATTTTTGGAACAAATTCACTAGTCAAACCGATGATACATCCGGAAAACAGTTGATCTCACCATCTCATCAGGAAAGCGAAAGTTATCTGTTGTCGTATTATGGTAGAATGAATTACGGATTCAATGACAAATATCTGATAACGGCTACCCTGCGCGCAGATGCATCATCTCGTTTTTCATCCAGTAACAGATGGGGATATTTCCCTTCAGTTGCTGCGGCATGGAGAATCAATAACGAGAAACTATTATCTTCGATAAAGGATCTTTCTAACTTAAAACTGAGACTCAGTTACGGTAAGACGGGACAACAGGATATCGGTTCCGATTATCCTTATCAGTCAACTTACACGGCATCATATAATGAATCAAGATATCAGTTCGGAGATACATGGCTAACGACATACCGTCCGAATGGATATGATCCTAATATCAAATGGGAAACGACTACGACATACAATATCGGATTGGACTGGGGATTCTTAAATAACCGTATTTCTGGTTCACTGGATTATTATCATCGTAAAACGAACGATTTGCTTAATACGATATATGTACCTGCAGGAAGTAATTTCACTAACATGATAACAACCAATATCGGGTCTATGAAAAATGACGGTATTGAAATTGCAGTAAGTGCGATACCCGTTAAAACGAGCAAAATAGAATGGGATATTAATGCCAACTTTACATGGAACAAATCACGTATTACGAAACTCAATACCATTGATACAGATGGAAATTATGTAAAAACAGGTAATGCCGGTGGTACTGGAAAATATTTGCAGATACATAAAGTCGGTGAAACACCTTACACATTCTTTCTGCTGAAACAAGCTTATGATGAAAACGGAAAACCTTTGGATGGTAAGTATGTAGGCAAAGACAACAACATTACAACATCAGAGGAAGATGCAAACAAATATGTGACCGGCAAGAGTTCGCAAGCTCCATATTTCTGTGGACTGTCCACTAAATTGATTTATGAAAATTGGGACTTGGGTATCAATGGACATGGTAGTTTCGGTAATTATGTATTCAATTATGTTGCCGCATCCGACTCTTATGATAACTTGTATAGTTCACAAGGTACATCTGGAAACATATTACGCAGTACGTTGTCAACAAACTTCACGCAACAGCGTTTGTATACAGATTATTTCCTTGAAAATGCTTCATTCTTCAGAATCGACAACATAACATTGGGGTATACGATAGAAAAATTATGGAATTCTCAAAGTAATCTCCGTGTATCATTCGCTGTACAGAATGTATGTACTATTACTGGATATTCAGGTGTCGACCCCGAAATATATTCAGGAATCGATACACAAGTATATCAACATCCGAGAGTGTTCGTTCTTGGATTAAATTTAAACTTTTAAAATGAGAGGAACTAGAATATGAAAGATAGATTATTAAATATCGCAATATCATTATTGCTGATTTTGGGTTGTTGTTCGTGTACCGGTGATTTGGATACACAACCGTTAGACAATAACCAGTTGACCGAAAACAATGTTTACAGTACAACTGCAGGTTACAAAGGAGCTCTGGCGAAGTGCTACGCATCTCTGATACAAACAGGACAAAAAGGCGGAGATGGCGGAGATGGTGATGTAACGGGTATAGATGAAGGCTACAGCGGATATACGCGCAGTCTGTTTTATGTACAGGAATGTTGTACAGACGAAATATGCTTTCATGCTGGAGGCAGTCATGGTACATTATCACTTTTGTATATGAATTGGGATCCTTCTACGAAAGTAATCAGTTATCCATATTATCGCCTCTACATGGCTATCGGATATTGCAATGAGTTTCTGAAACAATGTACGGAAGATAATCTGAAAAAGCGCAATGTATATGATTCGTTGAAAGTAGATTATCTCAACTACCGCGCCGAGGCACGTTTCATTCGTGCTTACTGTTACAGTATGATATGCGATCTTTATGGGGCTGCGCCATATATTGATGAGACAATGGAGACAGGTACTATTCCATCACAGAAATCAAGAAAGGAAATCTATGATTATGCTGTTTCCGAACTTCTTGCTTTGGAATCGGATATTAAGGATGCCGGTGATAAGGTTTATGGGCGGATAGACAAAGTAGCCGTATGGTTCCTTCTCGCAAGGGATTATCTCAACGCTGAAGCATGGACTGGCGAAAATCATTATGCCGATGCATACAAGTATGCCAAAAAAGTTATCGATTGTGGAAAATATCCATTAGCTAAAGATTATAGAACGATCTTCCTTGCTGACAATAATAATTGCACTGAAATAATATGGGGACTTGACCAAGATGCGGACAATGCTCAAGGTAGCGCCGGAACGAATTTCCTGATAAAGGCTCTTGTCAATGGTAGTATGAATAACTATTATCAGACAGGTATTGGTACACGCGGTTGGGGAAATGGACGTTGTAAAACTACCTTAGTGAATAAATTTGATGAAGCAGACCAAACCTTTGATGTAAATGACACGTGGGGTGATAATAAGATGGATAAACGTGCACAGTTTTTTAGTATCGGGCATACGAAGAATACATGGGCAGAAGGAAAAGGATTCAAAAAAGATTTCAGTCAAGGTTATGCTTGTATAAAATGGCGTAACGTCTACAGTTCACGAAAAGAAATCGTAAACGGTGGAACCGTATATTCATCAGTAGATTATCCGATGTTTCGTACCGCAGATGCATATCTGATGGCAGCGGAGGCTATCTTACGGGGTGGAGGTGGCTCTCGTGAGGAAGCTCTGGGATATGTTAATGAAGTTCGTCAACGGGCATATATGTCAGGGAAATATGGATCAAATAGTGTGACAGGGAAAATATCTGATAGTCAACTGACTTTGGATTTTATTCTGGATGAACGTGCCAGGGAATTATATACGGAGTGTGTACGTCGTACAGACCTCATCCGCTTCGGGAAATTCACATCTGGATACAACTGGGACTGGAAAGGTGGAGATGGCAGTGCAGGTACTTATGTAGGTACCGATGTAGCTGCGAAATACAAAATGTTCCCTATCCCGCAAGATGAGTTTACTACCAATCCGAATCTGAAACAAAATCCAGATTATGAATAAGCGGAGTTATTTATTCTATACATTCCTTTTAGTTGTTTTTTCCACTCTACATGGTCAAACAACTAAAAAGGAAATTTATGAAGATCTTTGCAAATCGGGCGGAGTGTATTATGCATACCAATCTCCAAAAGAAAAGCAGACGGCGGTTCCTGTAGGTTATACTCCATTTTACATTTGCATGTATGGCCGTCATGGGTCCCGATATCTTCTGGATGATAAAGATTATCGGGATATGATAACATTACTAAACAGTGCGAATACCCATAATGCACTGTCTCCGTTAGGCAAAGATGTCTTGTCACGGTTAAAAATCGTCTATCAAGATTCAAAGGACAGAGACGGGGATCTTTCTTCGTTAGGTGTTAAACAATATAGGGGCATAGCTGAAAGAATGTTTGAATCGTCACCTTCTGTCTTTAATGACAGTAGCGTTATCACTGCCCGGTCATCACTTGTGATTAGGAGCATATTAAGTATGGATGCCTTTTGTGAAAGACTGAAGGAGCAGAATCCTTCTTTATCAATATCCAGAAATGCGACGAAGCGTGATGCTGACATCATGAACTATCACACGAGCCGTTCGGACAGTTTTGATCTGGAATCAAGCACTTGGCATAAAGAACTGAATAGATTTGAGACTTCACTGTTAAGACCAGACCGTCTCGTTCATTCATTGTTTACCAGTCAAACGTTTATAGACAAGAATATAAAACCCATTAATTTAATGTGGAGTTTATATTGGATAGCCTCAGATATGCAAGATATGGAGGTGCCTATCTCATTTTATGATGTATTCGACAAACAGGAATTGTTTGATTTATGGCAATGCTTTAACGCCCGTTTTTATATCACTTGTGGCAAATATACGAAAAATGACGGAATACCTCTTGAAAACGAAAAGCCGTTATTAAATGACATGATGAATCAAGCTTCCACGTACATTGATACGAAGAAGACAGGGGCTACTTTTTATTTCGGTCATGATATGAACCTTATGCGTCTTGTTTCTCTGCTGGGAATAGATGGATATTGCGGAAGTGTCTCTGAACCTGCTGATTTCTATAAAGTGTTCAGTGACTTTAAGATTGCGCCGATGGCCGGAAACATTCAACTCACTTTTTATCGTCATGGAAGTTCAGATGATATTCTTGTAAAATTCATGCTCAATGAAAAAGAATGCAATATCCCGATAGACAGCAATATAAGACCTTACTACCATTGGACGGATGTAAAATCGTACATGAAAAGAATATGCAGTAAATAAAAGGAAAAGATACTTATAGTAATTTTTTTTAATATCAAAGTTAATGTTTCTTGTCCGCACTTGTGAAAGTGCGGACTTTATTTTATTGGTATACGATTTATCTGAAAATCTTAACGCGGTCTTCTATCTTATTAAACTGCTTTTCACCTGGTTCTGCTAACGGATTGCCGAATGGCATCTCAGCGATCAACTTCCATGTGTCTGGTATCTGCCATTCAGATGCCACTTCTTTGTCTATCAGCGGATTGTAGTGCTGAAGATTTACGCCAAAACCTAAATTCTCCAACATTGTCCATATAGCCAACTGATGCATAGCTGATGTCTGTTGCGACCAAACGGGGAAATTGTCTGCATAAGAAGGGAATGAATTTTGCAATCCCTTCACTACCTCCTGGTCTTCGAAGAACAGCACGGTACCATGCCCTGCCAGAAAACAATTGTTGATTTTGTCTTCGGTGGCTTTGAAAGCATCTGCCGGAACAATGCGTCTTAGTATATCTTTGGTGATTGTCCACAGACGTTTGTGGTTTTCACCTAACAGCAAGACCACACGGGTGGATTGTGAATTGAATGCACTGGGCACGTTTTTTACTGCGAACTTGATAAGTTCTTCTATTTTCTCGTCACTGACTGGTGATTCACTACCAATCGCATAATAGGTGCGGCGATGTTCCAAAGCCTGCTTAAATGTTCTCTCTGCCATATTCATTATATATTTGTTCAGATTGCAAAAATATCAAATGAGTTTGATTTCTCTTATTTCTCCAAGCATTTGTCCAACTCCTCGCAGATGGCTTTTTTATCCATGTTCTGCCCGATGAACACAATCTTCTGCATGCGGTCGCCGTAGTTCTCGTCCCAGTCTTGCACAAGTCCTGGATTCTGGGCCTTCAATTGTTCCAGTTGATCTTTCGGCATCGTGGCATACCATTGTCCGGCATTGCGCAACCCGACCTGTTTACCTGCCTGTTCAAACACATAACAGGTATCGCGTTCGTCACGGAAATAGCACATGCCTTTACAACGGATGATGCTCTTGGGCCATTTACGGGCCACAAACTCATCAAAGAAGCCTAGATTGAAAGCCGGCCGACGGCAATAGACGAAGGTGTCGATGCCATATTCGAGGGCTTCACCGCTCTCATCGCCATCCTCTTCTTCCTCATGCTCTTCTATCGCCTCTATCCATTTGGCGGAAGTGGCAACCTTGTCGAAGTCAAAAAGATTTGTATTGAGTATTTTATCAAGGGCTATATCACCGTAATTGCATTCCAATATTTCAGCTTGGGGTTGGAGGGCACGGATAATTTCTTTCAACTTGGCCAACTCTTCCGGTTTCACTTCCGATGCCTTATTGAGCAGCACCATATTGCAGAATTCTACCTGTTGAATGACCAGACTGGCCAAATCGTCCTCTCCCAGATCTTTCGCCATCAGATCGTTTCCGTTTTCAAATTCATCGCGCATACGCAAAGCATCCACCACAGTGACGATGGCATCGAGCCGGGCAGAACCGTCCTTGGCATATTCAGGATACATTTCGGGATAAGCACTGATGGTCTGGGCTATAGGGGCAGGTTCGCAGATACCGCTTGCCTCTATCACGATGTAGTCGAATTTCTGCATGGCTACAATCTCTGAGAGTTGTTGCACGAGGTCCATCTTCAACGTACAACAGATGCAACCGTTCTGCAGAGCCACGAGCGAATCGTCTTTCTGTCCTACGACACCGCCCTGTTCGATAAGGTTTGCATCGATGTTCACCTCTCCGATATCGTTGACGATGACGGCAAACTTGATGCCGCGCTCATTCTTCAGTATTTTGTTTACGAGTGTTGTCTTTCCACTGCCCAGATAACCTGTAAGCAGCAAAACGGGAATGTCATGTATCTTCATTTTATTTGTTTTTTACCAATTTATCGGCAAAGATAAAGAAAATTATTCAATGACGTTCACCGTTTCAGTTATTTATATTACTTTTGCTGATGATTGACTGAATACATAATCGAACATAAAGCAAGAGGAACACGATGAATATAGCAGGAAAGAATATCCGCATCTTCGGTGATACAGACAAGGCTGCACCGATTATTTATCTTCATACTTTCCAGCATGAGGGCGAAAAAGTATGGGAACAATGTTCGAAAACAGGTACCAAACGTTTTGTCCTTGTGGAAATAGACGGGGTAGACTGGAACAGGGACATGTCGCCGTGGCCCTCTGCCAAACTCTTTGCCGGGGACACCGCCTGCACAGGCGGAGGTGAAGAATGGTTGCAAGTGTTCACCTCGCAGATTATTCCGACGGTGGAAAAGAATTTGACTATGACCCGCCGTTTCATCGCCGGTTATTCGTTGGCGGGCCTGTTTGCCTTGTGGTCAGTATATCACACGGATATGTTCGACGGCGTGATATCGGGATCGGGATCGTTCTGGTATCCCGACTTCATCGAATACGCTGACAGTCACACACTCATGAGACAGTTGTCGAGCATCTATCTCTCGTTGGGCGACCGCGAAAGTCATGTCCGCAATCAGGTCTTGCAGCGGGTTGAAGAAAATACGCGATGGCTCTGCGCACACTATCAGGCGCAAGACATCCCCACCACGTTCGAACTGAACACGGGCAATCATTATATGCAGACCGAACTACGCATGGCGAAAGGTATCAGATGGACACTTAGACAATGACACGCCATAATTAGTCTGTCACTTTTGAACACTGTACCTTTTCAGCATACGCATTATCTCACGGTGATACATCATACAGGCGATCATAAAATAAACAATTGCCTGTATCCACAATCCCTTAAATTCAAATGACACGTCGGCAAGCGATGCACCGCAACCTGTGATGCGCACATAACCGTTCATTCCGAAAGATGAAGGCATAAGCCATGATACATATTTCCAAAACATCGGCATGGCTGCACCCGGCCACGATATACCCGAAAGGAAGAGCAACGGGACTGACAGGAACACAAACAACATGATACAGTCTTCCCTGTGATAGACAAAAGACGACAATACCATCGCTAGAAATATACATGCCAACAGGTATGGAACCAGAAAGGCGAGGAAAGTAAGATAATTGCCCAACTGCGGCAGACCGAAACTGCGCGTTACGAAAGTGAACATATAAATTCCCATGATCAAATAAAGCATAAAGTACATGATCGCCTTACCCAAAACGATATTCACCGAATTCTTGTAGGCAGGTTTGAAGGGTATGACACTCCCACTGTATTTATCCCTTGATTCACCCATGGACATTCCTATACCAAGGAAAAGAGTCTGTTGGATAATAAGCATCAACACAGGCGGTATCAAGAAAGCCGCAAAACCGCTTTGGGGATTATAAAGAGATACGTAGTCATAGTCAATAGGCATACGGATAATCTCTTTTTCACGGTCGGTCGTGGCGGGTATATATCGCTCCACCTTAATGTCTTTGTTCATATCCAACGATACATTGGTAGCTGTAATCATCAAGGCTTTGTAATATAACATACTGCACATGTCGCAATAGAGTCCTACGTGTGTCTGTTCATGATGCCATAAATCGAGAATAAAAGAAGACGGGATATGCACGATACCGTATACTTTCTGCTGTTTCAGCAATTCTTCCGCATCTGCCATATTTGAGCAATAAGCTGCTATACACACGTCAGGTGAAGCGTCCATGTGACGTATGAATTTTCTACTGAGTTGTGTATTACTGTCATCAACCACTGCCGCCGGCACGTCGCGCACCACTTCGTTCGTATAAACGTATGAATAGAGCAACGGATAACATAACGGCACAAAAATTATAAATATCAGTATGCCCTTATCACGCATCACTGTGGTAAATTCATTATACCAGATTTCTAATATATTATGTATTATTTTCATCACTTATCAAGGTTTATATTTATACTTCAGGAAAGCTGCACGATAACGCCACAATACGGTAGCTGGCAACAGAAGGAACAACAGCAACGCTACCACCGACGGCCATACGTAGGCGATGGAATAGCCGTCGAGCGCCTGATTCACATAAATCAGATAATAGTGACGCAGCGGGAACAGCCACGACAGTTTCTGAAGGAAACCGTCCATTGCCGGAACCGGATATGTGAAGCCCGCCAATGAGAATGACAGGATGCCCCACAACGAACAGAGACACATCGACAGACGCATCTGTCCTATAAACGCCCCGAAAAGGAATACGCCGAAAGATTGTGAAGCAAGTACTGTAACAATTCCTAGTATCATCATCGACAGTATTCCCGAATTGCATGGGAACAACAGGAAACGGTAAAAATAGACATCATAAAATATGAATATCAACGAAAACAAGAACGTCTGGGGCAACAGTTTCCCCAGCAGGGCTACCGTCGACGAGTATCCGCTCATTCGATACAGTTTACGCTGTGTACCGCGTTTCCACTCCAAACCTATCGTATAGGTAGTAGACAACATGACAAGCAGGATAAGTATTCCTGGCAGGATGATATTGCTCAGATAAACGGAATAGTTCAAGTATGGATTGTTCAGCGGATGAGTCTCTATGACTATCGGTTGTATAACCCCCATGGCCTGACGCTCTGTCATACCATGTCCGTAAAGATTTTCACGTGTCAGTGCCAATCCCGCCAATTCACAGATATATCGTAGATCTTTCATCAACAGTGTGCCGGGTACGAAATAGGTTTCATTGGTATAGAAAGATAGTTTAGGCTGACGATTTGCGATTGCTTTCTCCGTCAGTCCTTTGGGTATGTAAAAGAAACCATATATCTCCCCTTTCTGCATCGCCTTGCGGGCATCGTCAAAGTTGGAATAACGTGTTTTCAGTTCGGTTTCCTCCATTGAACCGAGTATTCTGCCTACGATGCGCGTTACATGAGTGTCATCCTCATCCACCCATCCGGCCGGTAGTTTTGTAGGAAGTCCGCCACCCATCAGCGTCGTGAAGAAGATGATGCACACCACCGGGGCCACAATCATCGTGAAAAGAAACAACGGACGATGGGCGAATATCTTCAACTCACGGTATATGATTGCTTTTAATTGATAATATAGTTGTTTCATTATTTGTATATTTACTTTTTCAATATAGCGGACATTCCACATCTTACTCCATCCACATCTTGCTGGTGAATAGGATGAGCTTGAACCTCGAATGTTTTCAAATCGAAACCGTCCAAGGCTTTTGTGGCTTTCCATGCGGCGAAAGTACCAACTTCTTTCATCAACGTTATTTTCACTTTCACATTTTTGTTGATAGCCGGTACATAAACACTGGTTTCGGTACCGATTTTCAATCCAGGCAAAAGATCTTCACGTACATTGAATGTGAACCACACGTCACTGTTGCTGGCTATATTCATAATAGGTGCACCTGTCCCGACGAGTTCTCCGATTTCAGGGAATATCTCCGTGACATAACCGTCGGTGGTAGCTATCAGCACTGTTTCTGATACATAAGAAGCAACTTCCTTTATAGCCCCTTTTGCACGGAGCACCTGAGCTCCGGCAGCAGCTTTCTCCTCACGGCGGGCACCATTCAAGGCCATGTCATATTGAGCACTGGCGGCTTTCTCTGTAGCTACCATGGCATCGTATTGCGCACGGGCCTCATCACGTTTCTGTTCTGCCATCACCCCACTCTCGAACAAACGGTTCACACGTTTATATGTCTTTTCGGCAACCACTACTCCGGCTTTCGCTTTCTGTAACATATCGAAAGCTTGCTGTATCTGTTCTTGTCTCGTACCGTTCTGTGCTTCCTGGTCCATTGCCTCTGCGGCAGAATAAGCAGCTTCAGCCTGCGACAGTTTGGCTTGTATATCCGGGGCTTCAAGTATGGCGAGCGTATCTCCGCGATGAACGGAATCACCCTCTTTTACACGCAGTTCTTTGACACGGGTCGGTACTTTACACGACATACGATAATCAGTATTATCAGCTTGTCCCTGTATAATATCAGGATGGTCGGGCATAGTCAGTCCTACTATGATTACGATCACTATGACGCCGACTAAGATACAAGCGGCGACGAGAATTGTTGTGATATTCTTACTTTTTTTCATTTCTATATACGATTTTATTTATATGTCAATGTTCCTATAGATTTGTCTAGATAAAGATTTGCCAGACGGAGATCGATACGTGCCGTAACACATTCGGAATGGGCGGACAACCAGGCTGTCTGGGCTTCCAGGACATTGCTTACGGGTATCACTCCTTCTTTCAGTCCAAGTGTGGCATAACGTAGATTCTCGTCGGCTTCGTCTTGACTCCGCTCAGCTGTTGTGAGTCTTTCGGTAGCTTCCTCCACCTTCTGATGATTCTGATTCACCTGCAGTTCTACCTTCTCGCGTGTCTCGGCCAATCTCAATGCGGCTGCCTCAGCTTCAGCGCGTTCGGCCTTTACCTTATATATTCGTTCACCAAAAGTGACCAGGGGTATGCGCACGACAACGCCAACATTCCACATGCCTTTAAACTTACGTTCGAAACTGTTGAACACAGACGGGTTTGATGCCAGATATCCGCCGGTCAGAGCTACATTGGGGAGATATTCGGCACGGGTGATTTTCACTTTCTCATTGGCTATTTTCGTAGCAAGTTCCAACGAGCGCAGTTCCGGACGAAGAGTCCATGCCGTCTGCACACTGTTGTTTACTGTCGATGTCGTGGTAGGATGTGTGTTGGGATTTTCGTCCGACAAACTAATTTGCGAATCTAAAGGTATTCCACATATCTGACATAGTAACATCTGTGAGATTGAGAGTCCGTTTTTCACTTGTATCAGTGATACACGCGCCTCATTAACTTTCACCTTCACGCTCAGTCCATCCGCTTTCGTGGCCATACCTTCTTTGATGATATGCTGCACATCGTTGTCCAACTTTTCGACCAACTTAAGATAACTCTCTGCCAGTTCCTTTTTCGTCTGCAAAGCTACAATCCTCCAATAGGCTTCGTCTACCTCCACGATAACATCTTGCAGTGATAAATCCTGACTGTTGCGGGCTATTTGTTCTGCAAAACGAGTGATATGGTTGTAGGCAATGATTTTACCACCCATATATATAGGTTGTGTGAGCAGCACAGCGGCCGCACCCATGTTACGTGTATCCGTATGCAGATCATCAACCAATCCCTGTCCTACTCCGTTCAACATCGTACTCATACTCCCCAACTGAGGAACAAGTGTTGACACGGTTGTTCCCAGGTTGCCTAGTTTCTCCTTCTGACCGTCACTCAATAACGATAATTCCTTGCTCGTGTACAGGTATGCACCAGTGGCCGTAATGCGTGGCAGGTATTTTGTAAATGCCGCCTTTCGTTCATAATAGGCAGCCTGCACTTTCTTGTCAGCCATGCGCAATTCCTTGTTATAGTTCACCGCGAGGGCACGACAACTGTCCAGGGTCAGAGTCCTTATCTGTGCCTTCATATTCGTGACTAATGCAAGCATTGCCAACAACAAAAAAAACTTTTTTCTCATATTATTCATCTCTGTTTTTATTTCGAGGTGCAAAATTAAACGGAAGTGGTGTGTCAGGAAAGATACAAATAAAGGAGATATTGGTACATTTAAAGGGTATTTCCGCCTTTTTAAAATAAAATATTGTATATTTGTGCTCTATTTAAAGGTTTATTACATATATTATCACAATTAATGGAACAAAACAGTATATCAATTAGTCAACTCGAACAGCGCGGTTTACGGTCTGTCTTTTATTACAACGATGATATCCTCGTGACAAATCATGTGGAATATATTGAACCGTTTCGACACCCATGCCGGTTGGATGCCACCACTGTTTTTGTCTGTCTTGGAGGTGTTGTAGATTGCAGCGTCAATCTGAAACATTATCATTTGGGTAAAAATACAATATTGGTAGCCTTTTCGAGCGACATCATTCAGATCCATCAGACGGATGGTATGGAAGCCTATTCCATAGCTATATCTTCAGACTACCTGAACAATTTGCAGATAGACTTCCGACAACGTACCAGTTTTCGTATCGATATCCGCCATAATGCCATCGCCCACGTACCTTTTGAGGAAATACTGTTATTAAAGCCCTATTACGAACTGTTAAGTACAAATATGGAATCTAACCGTGTGGAACGTCAGGAAATACTAAAAGGACTGATACGTGCATTCTCATACACCGTCATATCACTGATACACGCTTACAGGCAACAAGATGAAGAAAATATAGCGACTCCGCGAAGTCAACAACTGTTTGATAAGTTCATGGCACTGCTCACCATACACCACAATCGCGAACGAAGTGTATCTTTTTATGCCGACCGTCTCTGCCTCACCCCCAATTATCTGTCGGGAGCAATCAAAGAATCCAGCGGCAGAAGTGCTATGGAATGGATTAACGAATATGTCGTCACAGAAGCGAAGATGATGTTAAAAAGCACAGACGAAAGCATACAATCCATTTCATACCACCTTCATTTTTCCACCCAATCGGCATTCGGAAAATACTTCAAACAACAGACAGGCATGGGACCCAAAGTTTATAGGAACAAAGAATAAAAAAAACCACAACCGATGTACGATTGTGGTCTTTTATATTTGGTAAATAATCTTTCTTATTTTACTTTCTCAACAATAGCTTTGAAAGCCTCTGGATTATTAACTGCGAGGTCAGCGAGAACCTTACGGTTAATCTCGATACCAGCCTTGTGAAGTGCACCCATAAGTGTTGAATAACTCATGTTCTCCAGACGGGCTGCAGCATTAATACGCTGTATCCATAATGAACGGAAATTGCGTTTCTTATTTCTACGATCACGGTAAGCGTATGTCAAACCCTTCTCCCAGGTATTCTTAGCTACCGTCCAAACATTTTTTCTAGCTCCGTAGTATCCACGGGTGAGTTTTAAAATCTCTTTTCTCTTTGCTCTTGAAGCAACGTGATTTACTGATCTTGGCATAATTTTCTTTCTTTAAATGTTTGACTTTAGATTAACGTAGACATAGCAAGTCACGAACCTGCTTCATGTTTGTCTGATCAACGATAGCCTGGTGTACCAGATTACGTTTTTGCTTCTTTGTTTTCTTAGTCAGAATGTGACTGTGGAAGGCATGATGTCTCTTAATCTTACCTGTACCGGTAAATCTGAATCTCTTCTTTGCACCGGAATTTGTCTTAACTTTTGGCATTTTTTTAAATTTTTATTATTGTTATTTATTATTCAGTGGCAACGTATATACCAGAACGTTACGCACATATTATCATTTAATCTTGATCTTTAAGTTTACTCAATGCATCCAGTCCATTCTTTGCGTTTGCAAAAAGTCCACCATTCGATGAGATTGGCTCTTCGCTTACCGGACTATCGGATTTTGCAGCATTAACAGTTTTCGCTTCCGATTCCCTTTTCTCGCGGTCAACTTTCTGCTGACTCTTTTTGATCACACCGGCTTTCTTAGGAGTCAATGTGATAAACATTTTTTTTCCTTCTAGTGCTGGCATCTGCTCCACCTTACCTAGCTCTTCCAAATCATTGGCAAAACGGAGGAGGAGTACTTCTCCTTGCTCTTTGAAGAGAATCGAACGACCACGGAAAAAGACGTATGCCCTTACTTTGTTACCTTCTTCGAGAAACTCCTGGGCATGTTTTAGCTTGAATGCATAATCATTCTCACCTGTCTGAGGTCCGAAACGAATTTCCTTGACTTCAACCTTCACTTGCTTAGACTTTAATTCTTTGGCACGTTTCTTCTGTTGATATAGGAACTTAGAATAGTCAATGAGACGACAAACTGGAGGTTGGGCATTTGGAGATATCTCTACGAGATCCACTCCCTGTTCACGAGCCATATCCAACGCCTGACGTGTAGGTATAACTGTCGATCCGCCTTCACCTGCGATGCGGACTTCCCGTACGCGAATCTGTTCATTCACACGGTACTGATTCTTTATATTGTCATTCTTCATTCAACTATTTTATAGTAAGCGGCTGCAAAGTTATACATTTTTTGTCATTTCTGCAACTTCATCGTTAATTTTCTTTGCAAAATCTTCCTTTTTCATGGTTCCTTGGTCTCCTTCACCCTGTTTTCTGACAGAAACCATACCTTCGGCTTGTTCTTTTTCACCAACGACAAGCATATAAGGTGTACGTTTTAATTCGTTATCACGAATCTTTCGTCCAATCTTTTCGTTACGGTCGTCGATTGTTGCGCGCACGCCTACAGTATCGAAGTATTTTGCCAGTGATTTGGCATAATCGTTAAACTTCTCACTGATTGGCAATATGGCTACCTGATCGGGTGTTAGCCACAATGGGAAATGCCCTGCTGTATGTTCTATCAGTACGGCTGTAAATCTCTCTAGAGAACCGAATGGTGCACGGTGGATCATGACCGGAGTCTGTTTTGAATTGTCATCTGCCGTATATTCCAGTTTGAAACGTTGTGGCAGGTTGTAGTCAACCTGTATGGTACCCAACTGCCAACGACGGCCGATAGCATCCTTGACCATAAAGTCGAGTTTAGGTCCATAGAATGCTGCTTCACCATATTCTACCTTCGCTTTCAGTCCCTTTTCTTTACAAGCTTCGATGATAGCACGCTCCGAACGTTCCCATATCTCATCACTTCCGATATACTTCTCGTGGTCTTCAGGATCTCGGAGCGAAATCTGGGCTTCGAAATTATCGAAGTGGAACATGGAGAATACGATCTGTATAATATCCATAACCCGGAGGAACTCATCCTTTACCTGATCGGGACGGCAGAATATATGAGCATCATCTTGTGTGAACGAACGCACACGTGTTAATCCGTGAAGTTCACCGCTCTGTTCATAACGGTATACTGTACCAAACTCTGCAATACGCAGAGGAAGGTCCTTATATGAACGTGGTTTCCAGGCGAACACCTCACAGTGGTGAGGGCAGTTCATCGGTTTCAGCATGTATTCCTCTCCTTCTTCAGGTGTATGTATCGGCTGGAACGAATCCTTACCGTAATGTGCATAGTGACCGCTGGTTACATATAGGTTCTTACTACCGATATGCGGAGTGATCACTTCCTGATAACCGTATCTCTTCTGTATTTTACGGAGCATATCCTGCATACGCAGACGCAATTCCGTTCCTTTCGGTAACCAGATAGGAAGACCCTTGCCCACTCTTTCTGAGAACATGAAGAGTTCCATTTCCTTACCTATCTTGCGATGGTCACGTTTCTTAGCCTCTTCGAGCATGACGAGATATTCATCCAGCATTTTCTTTTTCGGGAAAGAAACACCGTAAAGACGCTGCATCTGTTCACGATTGGCATCACCACGCCAGAAAGCTCCGGCAACACTTGTCAATTTTACAGCTTTGATGGCTCCTGTATTAAGAAGGTGCGGACCTTTACAAAGATCGGTAAATGCACCTTGTGTATACGTCGTTATTGAACCGTCTTCCAGATCCTGCTCGATATGTTCGCATTTGTATGTCTGACCGTCTGCACCGAATTCCTTCAACGCATCAGCCTTAGCTACTTCCTTGCGAACAACAGGTTCTTTCTTTGAAGCCAGTTCCTTCATTTTTTCCTCTATCTTGGCAAAATCACCCTCTTTGATAGCTTCTCCGTCTTTCAACAGGACATCGTAGAAGAAACCATTTTCGATTGCGGGACCGAATCCGAACTGAATTCCGGGGTAAAGTTCCTGTAGAGCCTCAGCCAGAAGGTGGGCGGAAGTATGCCAAAAAGCATGCTTTCCTTGTTCATCATCCCATTTATAGAGTTCAATCTTAGAATCCTCGTTGATAGGACGGTTCAATTCTACTGTTTCACCATTTACGCCACATGCCAAAACGTCACGCGCTAAAGCTGGTGAGATACTTTCTGCAATCTGTAGTCCTGTTATGCCCTGTTCGTATTCACGAACGGAACCGTCAGGAAAAGTGATTTTTATCATAACTTTATATATAAATTTTCAATTTGGATGCAAAATTAATACTTTCTTTCGAGACTAACAACGATTTTTATGAAATTTTCGTCTTTATCACTTTCTGTATTTTTTAATGACACCATAAGCAGTAAACAACCCGAGTTCTCCGGCCTTGCTCAAATCCTGTATTCCGGCCTTGTTATTGTTGTTATATATCTGGACGAGTCCACGGTTATAATATGCCTCGGCAAAATTCTTATCCAGTCTGATTGCCATATTGTAATCGTCTATCGCTCTTCTGTAATCCTTGCACTGGGCGTAAATATTACCTCTGTCATAATACATATAAGCGCTTTGACCGTTAATGCCAATCGCTTTGTTCATATCAACGATGATACTCATCACTTTCATCTGAGCCCCTAATCCCTGCGAGGCTTTGAATTCGTTCATCATCGACTGGCATACGGCTTTCTGCCAATATGCCAAAGCGGATGTCGAATCTACTTGTATGTATGCGTTGAGGTCAGCTATGGCATCATCGAAATTCTGTATCACGGTATATGCTATCGCCCTTTGCAACAGGAATCCGGATTCGGCTGCCATTGTCTTGGTATTGCTCATGCGTTTTGACAAGGAATCTATCAGCGAGAAATACTCTTTCGACTCTTTTTCATCCAGATTCTTCGGATTGCAAGCGACAAATATTTCTTTCGTCGGTTTCAGTCTACTGTTCAAGGCATCGACCTGTCGGTCAAAGGCTTCATACGATTTGACACCGTTGTTGTATTTCAGATACGACAGTTGATACATCGGTTGCAATTCAATGCTTACCTTTCTGTCTTGTACTCTTCCTCTATATTCGCTTGAATATTCATGCTCCACATTATCATCGTCGGCAACGACCAACATACTGTATTTTTCCAGATCCAAGTCGCTCTTTTTACGGATGTCATTCTTTTTCCATCTCGGTTGTATGCCGTATGACTTATTCAACTGGGCCTTGAAGATATGGAACTCGTCCAGTTCCGCCTGTTTGGCATATCCCAGTCGCCTGTAGCAACTGGCACGATATTGCAGTCCCGTCCAGAAATTGGGGAATCGTTTGATAACCCGCGAATAATCTCTGATGGCACCCCTTAGGTCACCCGTCTTATCCAACAAAAGAGCGCGGTTGAACAACGCCATGAGATTCTCCGGTTCTAGTCTGAGTACGAAATCAAAATCTTTAATAGCCCTGTTGTCATCACCCACCTGCGTGCGCAAAAGTCCACGGTTGTAATGGGCGAGGAAATTATCAGGATCGAAATCAAGTGCCGTATCATAATCGGTCATTGCACCGCGGAGATTATTGATCTTATACCTGGCCAGAGCCCTGTTGATATAGTTGTTTACTATTTTAGGTTTGAGGTGTATCGCCTTCCCTAGAAATCCGTCCGCCTCTTTCCATTTATTTTTGGCCAAACTAATCATCGCCCTTTGCATCCATGTTTCTCCGTCGTAAGCATCCAGAGCCAAACTTTTGTCCAACGCCTCCGTCGCTTTCAATGTATCTTTCTTCGCCAGATACACATCTGCACGGATGTTGTATGCCTTGGAATAATTATTCCACCGCCCGATTATGGTGTCTAGGTCTAGAAGGGCGTGGTCGTAATCCTTTTGTTGCACACGGCACAGCACTCTGTTATACCAGAGTCCCTGATTATCGGGATTATTCCTGATCGATTTGTTATAATCGGCAATGGCCCCGTTAAGGTCTTGCGTATGAATACGACACAAAGCCCTCAGTTCAAAGATACCGCCCACGTACGGGTTTCGTTCTATCGCTTCCGAACAATCGCTCTCAGCTCCTGTAAAGTCATCCAGATAGAATTTGGCCACACCGCGATAATACCACGGTTCATAAAGATACGGTTTGGCGGATATAGCCTGATTGAAATACTGTATTGAAAGTACATAATCCTCATAATACAGCGCACTCCGCCCGGTTATGATCAGGCGGTCAGTGTTAAACTGTGCCATGGCATACAAAGGCGACAGCACAAATATGATTACTAATAACTTATCACGCATCTTTTCAACCTCAAATATTCCAGTACCTTTTTTCAATCCTATTTTTTCACCGTCTTCACCCTGTACGAACATCTGACCCGTCCCTGCAACAGAGCTTTCAATTTCCCTTTGATCAACTGTTTCCGAAGTGGTGACAGATGGTCTATGAACATACTACCGTCCAGATGGTCGAATTCATGCTGCATCACCCTTGCCAGATAACCGTCCACCCATTCATCGTGCTCGTTCATATCATCATCCATATACTTTACATGGATACGTGTGGGGCGGACCACCTTTTCGTGAATACCAGGCAGACTGAGACACCCCTCTTCCAGGGATTCCGTCTCCGCATCGTCCTTTTCCAGGATATGCGCATTGATATATGCCTTCCTGAAATCTTTATATTCAGGGAAATCCTCTGCCAGAACCGAGAGGTCTATCACAACAAGCCGTATCGCTTTTCCGATCTGCGGTCCGGCCAGCCCCACTCCGTCAGAAGCAGTAAGGGTTTCAAACATATCCGTTATCAGTTGTTTCAAGTCCGGATAATCAGCATTAATATCTTCAGCCACCTTTCTAAGTACGGGCTGTCCATAAATATAAATAGGTAATATCATTTTATTTTCTTGATTCCAAATAATCTTGTAATATAATAGTAGCACTGATTTCGTCTACCAATGCTTTGTTTTGTCTAGCTTTCTTGTGCAAGCCTCCGTCTATCATAGCCCTGTGGGCCAATACGGACGTGAAACGCTCATCGTAGAATTCAATAGGGATTTCTGGTTTGGCTTTTTGCCATCTATTTACAAACTGCCTGACCCTCGCCATATTTTCACTCGGCTGTCCATTGGTCTGCTTGGGTTCACCGATTACAATCCTTTCTACCGGTTCCTGGTTAATATATTTGATAAGATAATCAAATAGTTCAGACGTAGAAACAGTCGCCAATCCTCCAGGAATAATCTGTAGAGGATCGGTGACTGCCAGTCCTGTTCGTTTCTTACCGTAATCTATTGATAGTATCCGCGCCACGCCCTTTATTTGACATTATAAAGTAACCACGCATCGGCATACTTTGAGCGGAACTGATCGCGGCTGCGTGCTGCATCTGCTTTCTGATCAAAGGTAGCTGCTATGACACGATACATATTACGTTCTGCGTTGTATGCAATCTGTGAATCATAACCAGCGCTCTTCAATTGGCCTTGCAGTCCTTCTGCATTAGCCTTCAGAGAGAAAGATCCGACAACGACACTGAAGTTTTTCAGTCCACTGCCATTAACCAATGTCACTTTCTCCTGTCTTACGGAAACATTGTCCGCATTATCCACTACACGTGTCTGATCGGCCGGTTTTGTTTCAAGGGGTGTAACCACTTCCGCTTCGTTGTTCTGGGCAGTCGTTACGGCAGGCTGTTGGGCAGTTTCCTGTGCTTTGGCCTTTTCGTAAGCCTTCTTATATGCGCTTTCGCTTGATTTACAACTCGTTAATGCCAATGCTGCACATAAACCTGCGCAAATAACCATGTACTTTTTCATTTCTTCCTTAATATTTTAAAGATTAAACTTATACGATATTTTAATTCCTTGCGAAATTACATAAAATCGAGCAAAATAGAGGAAAATACCCACATAAAGTTTGTTAAATGACTGAAAATGTCTTGTTTTAACAAATTTTTTCGGCGATTTTATTGCTTTTTCGGAAAGGAATGGTTATATTTGCTTTCGATAAAGGGATGTAATCATTTCCGCAAATATGTTTAATTAAAACAAATAAGACGATGAAGACATTAGGTTATATCGGAGCTTTCCTAGGCGGTGCTATCGCCGGAGCTGCATTGGGTCTCCTATTGGCACCTGAAAAGGGTA
>OBMA010000153.1_pt1 | contig 35263 bp, 26 predicted proteins | sample 1539141 | NCBI WGS metagenome assembly OBMA01 (sample SAMEA3991484, study PRJEB22521) | metagenome | biome: anthropogenic terrestrial biome; feature: sewage plant; material: raw primary sludge | place: Sweden | collected 2012-09-26
ATTGCTTATGGCCTTCACTTTTACTATAGATAAATAATGTTTAGCATATTAGAAAAGTCATATTTCCCATTTTATACCTTACTATATACATGCACATGCGCGCGACATAAGTTTTTAAAAAATACCAGCGTCGAAGTGTCTATGCATTGAGTACCAGCATACTAAGTCGTTAATTAGCAATAATCAAGTGTCACATATATGTCGTTTGTAACAACGCCACAACAATGAATATTACCCTTGTCAACCTAAACATATTTATCATCAATGCATTAAACAAATTATATTTTCACTGCTAGAGAATGGTAAACAAATTGTTTTTTAATATATCCATGCTGTTTATTCTATTGAAAAAACGTTTTCACAACCAGGATTCTGCGTTTCTACGACATAAAGGTTGCGTTAATACGTGGAAACGTTTCTGTTGCTACGACACAAAGTTTGCGTTTCTACGATGTAAAGTTTGCGTTTCTATATAGAAACGGAAATGCCGTTTGACATTTGCCCGACACTTTGTTTTTGCAAAAAGGGCATCTAACATACTGATAGCCAATCATTAGACATTTCGACGCTTGTTTATTCGCAAAACCTATGTATAATTTTCAAATTCATAAGTATGCACCCTATACTTGAAGTTTGATGTCGTAAAATTCTAATATTTTTTTACAGCATCATGCGCCCTTCTCATCACACTTTTCTTGACTTTACTTCGACTTTTCTCGAATATACTCAATAAATCTATTCCTGAAGGTCCTTTAGGAGAAGTCATTGGGTCATTAAACATATCAGATACGATTTTACTAGTACTGAAACCTAACTTGGGAGCTTTAGCCGTTATCACGACAGTATTTATTGTTATGGCTTTTGGAATAATGAAAGTTGAATCTTTCATGTTCTTAATTTCCATATTCCTTCTAACATAACTGTTATGAGTAAGCGTTAGACTAGTACAGTTTTGATCGGATATAAAGAAGTGTCCGTTTTTATCAGAAAAGAATTTTTTGTTGGTATTGGTATAAATAGCGACTCCCTCAACAGGGTGTCTCGTTTCCATGTCAATAATCACGCCCTTTATCTGCGCATCGGTATTATTTACCAAAGCACAAAGCAAAAACAATATGAGGAGCATCCTTATTTTCATAACCAATGTAAAAATCTTGCACAAAGTTAAGTTAAAAATGACAATCACTTACAATACCGCCTTTACTTTATATTTTCTTAAATCTTGTTGGGTTAAATATATCAAATTAATGACCATATACAATGATAAATCTATTGATTCCTACAAAAATAATATATTTTTAGGATTAATCAGATTAATTTACTATTTTTGCAATTGCAAGTGATTTTATATTAATCTATTATTGAAAGTTTGTGCAGTAATTTTTTACAGATGGAAAAACTAAGAACTATATGCCTTATTATCGCAGTTAGTATCGTGAGTATATTGCAGGCAAATGTGTTGCCACAATATGGTCGCGACATGTTTATTTTCGACCATCTGGGTATGAGCAGCGGACTTTCCAGTCAACGAATATATTCTATAATAGAAGGCCCTTATGGAGGAATGTGGTTTAGTTCAAAAAACGGAATAGACCGCTACAACGGAATTCAGATAAAGAAATACAATTTGAAGACTGCTAGAATGTATAGCGATGCCAGCGGGCGTAATGTAAGAGTATTTCTTGCCAATGCAAGCATATACGCTTTTGACAACAAGGGAAATATATTTAAATATAATAAAAGACTTGATAACTTTGAAAACGAGCTATCGCTAGACAGTATAATTCATGGAGAGATTATACTAAACGACGTTTATGTTGACAAGAAAAATAATATATGGTTGGCAATGAGCACAGGGCTCTATGCCCTTACTCCAAACAAAAGACTGATACGTATAATAAGAAATCGATATATTAATAAATTAGACCATGAGAGCAACTCGCTTATAGCATGCGCCAATGACGGAATTATACTTGTTGACATTAATAGATATAAGACCGCAAATATTATAAATGGAATAAACGCACAGGTAGCTTATTATGATAAACTTACATCATACCTTTGGATAGGTACATTTCAGCAAGGTGCCAAGATCTATGATATGCGTCATCACAGGATTCTAAAAATTGAAGCTTTTGACAATTTTCCAAAGACTCCTGTAAGAAGCATTATCAGAATGGATAAAAATATGATGCTACTTGGTGTAGACGGAGGTGGAGTTTATGCGGCAAAAAGAGACGGCAAAACAGTTAGTCTACTTTTCAATGCCGATGATAATACAGGTAATGTTCTTCATGGAAATGGTATATATGACATCTGTAGGGATCACTATGGTAATATCTGGATTGGTTCATATTCAGGAGGTATTGACGTAGCTTATCCCACAGACAACGTAATGAAACTATTTCAGCATGAGTATCTAAATAACCAATCGCTGATAAACAATAACGTAAACGATGTTCTTGAGACTCCAGACGGTAATATATGGTTTGCCACAGACAGAGGCGTAAGCATATATAACCAGCAGACAGGTATGTGGCATCATTCCATGACCGACAAGGTGGTGCTTACATTATGCCGGAATGCTAGTGGTGTTCTTGCCGGAACGTATGGCAACGGCGTATATTCAATAAACCGTGATGGAAGCGCATACTGTATATATAATGTCAGTAAAGGCACTTTGAAGACTGATTATGTATATTCATTGTGGAAAGACAAGGACAACACGTTGTGGATAGGTTGTCTGAACGGAGACCTTGTTCAAGTTGACGGAAACAAGACAAAGTATTATCCCATTCAGCTAGTACAGTGCATCACCGATATGCCTGATGGACGTATAGCAGTGGGTACTGCAAACGGTTATTTTGCTATAAACAAAAAAAGCTGTAGCATAAAACAGTATTTTCTTGCCTCGGAATTTCCAGGAAAAGATATAAACTCTTACGTACAGTCAATCTTATTTACCGACAAGAATACGGCATGGGTAGCCACAGACGGTGGAGGAATCTACATCTATGACATGAAGAAGGATGTGATAAGGCAGACTATAACAATAGCCAACGGACTACCATCTAATACCGTGTACACATTAGAGAAAGACAACCAAAACCGTATATTCGCTAGTACAGACATGGGACTATCGCTTATTCTTCCCGGAAAGAAAAATGACGTTATAGACATAAATTTCGTCAGAGGTCTTGACAGAGAATACAAACGAATGTCAGTGTGCAGACTTTCCGACGGAAAAATGGTATTCGGCAGCAGCAGCGGTGCTGTTGTAATAAATCCAGACAGAATATCACACCTTACTTATAATGCACAACTTGCATTGACAAGAATATCACTTCTTGGGAACGATAACGCGACCGATAATGATTCGGATGTAAGCGGCAGGCTTTATGATATGCTTGCCTCTGGAAATATAACACTTGATTACGACAAAAATACATTTGAAATCGATTTTGAAAGCATAAACTACAAATATCAACATGATATAGTATATCAGTATATGCTGGATGGATTCGACCGACAATGGAGTGCACCATCGGAAGCGCAAAACGTGAAGTACACCAATCTTCCCTCAGGCAATTATAAGTTACTGATACGGAGTGTAAGCAAAAATGACGGAAGAGTGCTTGATACAAAGTCGTTGGATATAACTGTAAACCAACCTTGGTGGAACACATGGTTCGCATGGTTAGTATATATATGTATAATGTGCGGTTTGGCTTATGCTGCATGGAGATTCTATCTGGAGCGTTTGGAACGTAAGTATTTCAATGAGAAGATAAACTTCTTCATTAATACCGCTCATGACATACGCACACCGCTTAGTCTCATTCTGGCACCACTCAACGATATCGCAGCCGACAATTCGCTCACTAAGACAACTAGAAAGTATCTGGATATAGCAAGGCTGAATGGTGAAAATCTATTGAAGATGGTAACAAAATTACTTGATTTCCAGAAAGCCGACAGCGATGAAGTAAATATGTGCGTAAGTCAATTAAATCTTAAATCTTTATTGCAATCGCAGATAGAAAAATTTATTCCACGAACATCTCAAAAACATATAATAACAACATTAGTGTCATGTCCACCTGAAGAAAATGTTTGGATGGATGCTAATATGGCAGACAGCATATTTGAGAATCTAATTTCAAATGCTGTAAAATATACTCCAGAAGGCGGATATATAAATATATGCGCATGGATTGAGGATGGAGATGTATGTATAGATATAGCTGATAACGGAATAGGTATTCCTCAAACAGCACAGAAACATATATTCCAGAATTTCTACAGAGCCGACAATGCCATCAACTCCAATGAGACCGGAAGCGGACTTGGACTGATGCTCACACACAGACTTATAACACTTCATAAAGGAAGCCTCACTTTCAACAGTTTAGAGAATAACGGAACTGTGTTCCATATAAGACTGAAAAGAGGTTTTGAACATCTTATGGAATTTATTGTTAGGCAGGAAGCTGAAATAAGTAATGTAAAAGACATATTACCGATAGCATCCTTAGATAAAGAAGATGAACCGTTGGCAAAAGATACAGAAAAAGACATCATGCTGTTTGTTGATGATAATGCCGAACTGCGTAATTATATCAGTCTGGCTTTCCGTAACGACTATAATGTTGTCACTGTGGAGAGTGCAGAGGAAGCACTGCGACATCTTGATAATGAAGTATGCGACATTATTGTCTCAGATGTTATGATGCCAGGAATGGATGGAGATGAGTTCTGTAAAATAATAAAAGAAAATCCAAATACATCTTTTTTGCCTGTTATATTGTTAACCGCAAAGTCTGGTAGGGACTTCGTTATTGACGGTCTGAATGTAGGTGCAGATGACTATATTACCAAGCCCTTCGATGTAGCAATATTGAAAAGCAAGATAGAAAGTATGTTAAGAAACAGGCGCATACTTAGCAAATATTACATGGGGCGATCTGTTGACATGGCTAGGAATGTGCAACCTGACGACAGTGCAATGGGACACATGAACAATAATGACCGTGAATTTATAGAAAAAGCCACAAAGATAGTAATGGAGAAAATATCTGATACAGATTTCAAGATAGACGACCTGTGCATGGAAATGGCAATGAGCCGTACTCTTTTCTATGGTAGGCTAAAAGCTCTAACGTCTCAAGCGCCACAGGATTTTATTAGAATAATACGTCTTGAACGTGCCGCAGCTCTAATAAAAGAAGGTAATTCCGTATTGGATGTTTCTGTTATGACAGGCTTTGCCAACGTGAAACATTTCAGTACCACATTTAAGAAGTATTTTGGAGCTTCACCAAGTAAATATCTGTAAATAAGCACTTTACAATATTATGGCAAAGTTTCAATACTGATTATATGTCAGAATTGAAACTTTTTCTGTTTGTTTTGAAACCTATATTGTAACGTATTCAATTAATTTTGCACCGAATTTGGTAACAAAAATCAATCATGAAAATAAAGTCTATAATCTATTTACTGTTTTTCACTATTCCGTTATCCATTAATGCACAAAACTACAAACTTGTTTGGAGTGATGAATTTAATGAGAACTCTTTGAATAAGAACTGGAATGTTGAAGTATTGGACAAGCCATATAACAACGAACTTCAGTGCTATACAAATAGTAGTTCTAATGTGAATATCGAAAATGGCAATCTTGTTATTACCGCCCGACGGGAATCACACAACGGAATGTATTTTACTTCCGGACGAATAAACTCTAGTACAAAGGTAAACTTCAAACATGGAAAGCTTGAAGCTAGGATAAAACTCCCTAAATTGGCAAACGGATTATGGCCAGCATTCTGGATGATGGGCGAAGATCCACAGAATATTGGTTGGCCAACCTGTGGAGAGATTGACATCCTAGAAGCTGGGAATTCCAATGGTATTAAGAATGCAACTCAAGAACGATTATTCTCTGGTTGCATTCATTGGGGAAGCAGTTTGGCAGATCATCGCATGTGGACAACAGGTGCTGTTACTAGTGACTACGACATAACAGGTGACTATCATCTATTTACAGCCGTATGGGATGACAGTTATCTGCGTTTCTATCTTGATAATTCAACACAACCATATTATGAGGCGACAATAACTAAAGACTATGACTCATATAATTACTTTCATAAACCATTTTATATATTATTTAATCTGGCTGTAGGAGGAGATTATACAAATATTCTTTATCCAGCAGACATAACAGCATTACCATCAGAAGGGTCTGAGGCTAAGATGTATATTGACTATGTTAGGTTATACCAACAAGAAGGACAAATCAATGTATATTCGCAGGAAACAACTGGATTAGGCAAAGTATCTACCATCAAAAACAAAGACACTGCATATTATTCAATAAGTGGAATGAAATTGAATGGCAAACCGTCTTGGAACGGATTATACATCCACGGCGGTAAGAAAATCATAGAATAATGATAACTAATAAATTATAAAACCTAAATTTAAGAAGATGAAGAAAAGTAATCGGAAATTAGTTCACATGCTAGCTATAGGTCTGACTTTGCCTCTAGCCGGAACTATCCAAATGCATGCCGAACCTAGTATAACTATCGTACAGCAGAATCAGAATATTTCTGGGTCTGTTACCGACGGTAGCGAACCTATTATCGGAGCCAGTATTGTTGTAAAAGGTCGAGGTATGGGCGCTATCACTGATGCTGATGGCCATTTCAGCCTTGATGTCAAACCTGGCACGTTATTGGAAATCAGCTATGTCGGATACAAGACTATTACTGTTAAGGCAGGTAGCAACATGAAAGTTGTACTTGCTGAAGACAAGAAAATGATTGACGAAGTTGTTGTTACGGCTTTAGGAATAAAACGTGACCGAAAGGCTCTTGGTTATGGAGTCGGAGAAGTCAAAGGAGAAGAACTAACTAAGGCTAAAGAGACAAATGTTATAAACTCTCTAGCTGGTAAGATTCCAGGACTTATTGTCAGTCAGACAGCAGGTGGCGCATCTGGTTCCACAAGAGTTATTCTTCGTGGTAGCACAGAAATGACTGGTAACAACCAACCGCTATATGTAGTAGATGGTGTTCCATTGGATAATACCAATTATGGTAGTGCAGGTACTTCTGGAGGATTTGACCTTGGTGATGGCATATCAAGTATAAACCCAGATGATATAGAGACTATGTCTGTATTGAAAGGTCCAGCCGCTTCTGCTCTTTATGGTAGTCGTGCCTCTCACGGTGTGATTCTCATCACCACTAAAAAAGCAGGAAAAGATAAATTCAGCGTTGAATACAACGGTTCTGTTACAATGGACACACAGTTGGCTAAGTGGAATGACATCCAACAGACTTATGGTATGGGCAGCAACGGTACATATAGTATTGATGCCGTTTCAAATACCAACAAAAGTTGGGGACCTAAAGCCGACGCTCTTAACAGTCTGAAATATTTTGATGGTGTACAGCGTCCATATATGATTATACCTAACAATACATCAGATTTTTTCCGTCCAGGTTTTACGGCTACAAACACAGCTATTGTTGGAGTTAACAACGGAAAGACTGGTATGCGTTTCACATATACCGACATGCGCAACAAGGATATAGTGCCAAAGACTCACATGAGCCGTGACATTTTCAACTTGCGCGCCAATACATCTGTAGGTAATGTTGACTTTGATTTCAGTGCTAACTACACACGTGAGGATGTTAAAAACCGTCCGGCTCTAGGTGATAGCAAATCAAATATCGGCAAGAACCTTATGACTTTGGCTACGACATACAATCAGTCTTGGCTGAGAACTTATCAGGATGCCAACGGAGATTATGCTAACTGGAACGGTATGGACCCATATAATGTGAACCCATATTGGGATGTATATAAAAACTCTAACGACTCTAAAAAAGACCAATTCCGTCTTACAGGTAAGTTAGTTTGGAATATCGACAAGCACTTGAAATTACAGACAACAATGGGTGCCGATCTCAACTGGTTTACATTCGAGGATTTCAAGGCTCCTACAACACCAGGATTTGAAGCTGGTCGTATGCAAGACAGCAACTTCCGCAACCGCATGTATAACTTCGAGGCTCTTGCCCTTTACAACAACAGTTGGGGCGACTTTGACCTCAATGCTACACTTGGCGGAAGTATATACAAGGTGAACAATCTCACTACTATCACCACAGCGCAGGATATGCAGATACGTGATGTCAAGGCTTTGATGAGTTTCAATGAGATTAGTTTGGAACAGAACACATATCGTAAACAGATTAATTCTCTTTATGGTTCTTTAAACCTTGGTTGGAAACACCTTCTATATATGGACGCTACATTACGTGGTGATCAGAGCTCTACCCTACCAACAAACAATAACGTATATGTCTATCCTTCATTCTCAGGAAGTTTTGTCTTCTCTGAATTAACCAAACTGGGCAATCTGCTTCCTTACGGTAAATTGCGTATGTCTTGGGCACAGGTAGGTAGTGATACTGATCCATATCAGCTTGGATTAGTATATACAAAGTCTAAGTTTACATATCCAGGATACACAATAGGATACATCAACAATAATACAATTCCAAACAAAGACTTGAAGCCAACAAGAACAAACTCTTTCGAAATCGGTATTGAAACTAAGTTCCTCAACAACAGAATGGGACTTGACATCACTTACTATTCACAGAAGAGTAAGAACCAGATTATGGGTATGGCTTCATCATGGACATCTGGATATACATATAGATTGATTAACGCAGGTGAAATAGACAACAAAGGTCTTGAAATAGCATTAAACACACGCCCCATACAGACAAAAGACTTCTCTTGGGATTTAAATCTCAACTTTTCAAAGAATAGCAATAAGGTAAAAAGATTGGTTGACGACATGGATATGTTTGAACTTGAAAAAGCCTCTTGGCTTGATGTTCAAGTTGCTGCTAAAGTCGGCGAGAACTTTGGTTCTATTGTTGGTCCAGACTTCAAGAGAAACGATGCTGGACAGATTCTTATTAATCCTTCTACAGGTCTACCTGAATACGACAAGAGCAATCACGTATTGGGAAATGCCTCTTGGAAATGGACTGGAGGTGTCACGACAACTCTTACATACAAAAACTTATCACTAAATGCGATATTTGATGTAAAGGTTGGTGCTGACTTATATTCTATGTCAGCACGTGCATCTTACGAATCTGGAAAGGCAAAACAAACTTTAGCTGGTCGTGAAGATTGGTATAAGTCTGAAGAACAGCGTCAGGAAGCTGGCATCGCTAAAGGCTCTGAAAGCTGGAAACCGACAGGTGGTTATATAGCTCCTGGCGTTATAGACAATGGCGACGGAACTTATCGCAAGAACGATATCTACGTAAATCCGGAAGACTATTGGATGAACGTATGCCGCAATGCTCCGTCAATGTTCATTTATGACAACTCTTATATAAAGTGCCGTGAGCTCACATTGAGTTACAATGTACCTCAACAATGGTTGAAGAAAGCTATCAATGGTTTAACGATATCTCTTGTGGCACGTAATCCGTTTATTGTATGGAAGAACATTCCAAACATTGACCCTGATTCAAACTATAACAACACCACTGGTATGGGACTTGAATATGGTTCTATGCCATCACGCAAGAGTTATGGTATCAGCGTTAACGTGAAATTCTAATACAATAGGTCTTTTATAAAATAAAGGAGATAAAGAAATGAAAAATTATAAATCATATTTGATAATATTATTGGCTATCGTAGCTCCACTTATCACAGTCTCTTGTAGTGACAACTACATGAACGATATGAATACAGACCCATCAAAGGCTGCTACAATAGATCCAAACGCACAGCTCACCACTGCAGAATTGCAAACTTATGGAGACCTGAGCATGGTAGAAATATATCGTAATTATTTCTATGCTTTCTCACAGCAGTTGATGGGATGTTGGAACACCACCAACTATGGAGGACGACATACTGTTGACAACCAGGAAATGAGCCGCATGTGGACGACTCTCTATCCTAATGCGATAAAGAATCTTACAGATGGAGAGATTCGTACAAACGGTAATAATGCGAAGTCAAACGTTAACGCTGCAATGCGTGTGTATCGTGTTTACCTGATGTCTATAATAACAGATACCTATGGCAACGTACCTTATTCAGAGGCTGGACTTGGATTCTATGGAGGAATAACGAACCCTAAATATGACTTGCAAAAAGATATCTATGCTGATTTTTTCCAACAGCTTGATACTGCCACGACAATGCTTAATGCAGCCGGTGACAAGATTAGCGGTGACGTCATATATAAAGGTGATGTAGTTAAATGGAAAAAACTAGCCAATTCTCTTCGGTTACGTTTCGCAATGCGAATTTCTGACGTCGAACCTGACAAGGCTAAAACAGAATTCGTAAAGGCTCTTAATGCAGATGGTGGTATTATTGAGAACTCTGCCGATGACGCATTGATTAATTATATGTCTATCGCATTTAGTTTCGGTCAGGAAAGCTATTCTGATTTCCGTGGAAACGCACTTTCAAAACTGCTTTTCGGTAATGACCCGACAAATAATCCTAGCTACATCTGCTCGACTCTTTTTAATCAACTAAACAATAACAACGACCCAAGAACATTCAGTATGGCACGTTGCTATTATGACAAATTGATGAGCTCTACAGGAACTGAAAACCGTATTGATATCACTGACGAAGTTAAGACTAATAATAAGCTTACACCTAATATTCCAGGGGCATTCTCTTGGGAACCTTGGCCTACAGGATTCAAGAGTGATAAATTAACAGAGATTGCAAAGAATAATCCTTCTGTTGATCCTAATGTGGCTCGTGAAGTTGAGCCTAAACTTGCCAACAACTTTCTGAAAAGCGACAATCCTGGTGTCATAATTACTTCAGCCGAAGTAGATTTTCTATTGGCTGAGGCTACACTAAAAGGATGGATAAGCAACAAGGGTACGGTTACCGAACTATACACAAAAGGTGTACGTGCAGCCATGGATTTTCTTTCAGATAGTTATGGATGCGACAAGGTTTCTGATGCTGACTTCAATACATATATTGCCAACAACGATATCGGCCACACTGCAGAACAGGCTAAGGCTGCTATAAACACACAGGCTTGGATTTTACACTTCACAAATCCTGCTGAATGTTGGGCTAACGTGCGCCGTTCTGGTTATCCTGCAATGAAATCACCTAAGGACTATGGATTCGGACAATACCTTACTGGTGGTGACGATATTCCAGTTCGCCTTTGTTATCCTGTTCTTGAATCTTCTTATAACAAGCAGGGCTACAATGATGCTTTGCAGGTAATGGGAGGAAAAGATGATTGGCACACTCACGTATGGTGGGATGTAAAGTAATAGTAAGTTAAACAACGTGTTAAAATTTAGAATAATATGAAAAAGATATATTTTATGTTGTTGGCAGTTCTCACAATGGCGGTTACCGTTACTTCGTGCAGTGATGATGATCCCTATGCCACAGCTACATCAAGTGATAATCCACACATTCTGGATCCTGTATTTCCAAATAGGGTTAATGGCGAACTCCCAGTGATTTCGGAATTCAATCGTGACGGTAGTTTCTCTATGACTGTTACCGTAACACCTGCAGAGTTCACTACCGTTAAATGGAACTTTGACGGACAAGAATCCCATACTGGTATGGCTATAGATACAACTCTTCTTGCTGGAACTTACGACGTTAAGGTCATTGCAACTACCGTTGAGGGCAAGTCTACATTCCGTGAGGGATTGGTAAATGTAAAACCACTAGACACCGACCCATATACATCAACCGTTGGTGTAGAACGTATCGTGGCTTCCGGTGGAAGTGCAACCCTTTTCGGAGGAAAGCTTACTGACATCAAGAGTCTTGTAATTGGTGGTGTTACCGTTGACGCACAACCTTCTTCTGACGGAAGTTCATTAAAATACACGGTCCCGACATCTCTTGCCGATAGCAGCTATCGTGTGGCAATGGTGACTTCTGACGGTAAAATGTATGGTGCCAATAAGATAACGATTAGCAAACAGACTATGGTTGTTGACGCAGCTATACGTTCAGGTGTTAAGGCCCCTGTCACTATAAACGGTATCAATATGGAGAATGTGGCTTCTATAACAATAAACGGTAAGGCTATTACTGATTTTGTAGCACAGACTGCGACATCTGTAACATTCACCTGTCCAGACCTTGAAGCTGGAGATTATGTAATGACTGCAAAAACAAAAGCTGGTGATGACGTAAAGTTCTACGTAAACAATACTTTTGTTGCTACTGGCAATCTCACAGTTACCTCAGAAAAGACTTTATGGGAAGGTCACAGTTATGTTTCATGGGAACTTCCAGATGGAGATCCAAACAAAATTTTCCAAAGTACGGTATCTTCTATGTTCAATAATGTAAATGTCGGTACACATGTCAGAGTTTACTATTCTCTTAAGTCGGGCGATTCTTATCATCAGATCCAACTTATGACTCCGTCGTGGACATTATTGTCTGTTGGTGCAAAGAGAGAAATCGCAGCTGATGGTGTTTGGGAATTTGTACTCAACGAAGACGACCGCAACCTGATTATCAATCAGGGTGCGTTGGCTATTGCTGGTCATGGATTTTATGTAGACAGAGTTACTGTAGAATAAACATATAAAGTAAATATGTTATTTAAAAATAAATTAGCAATACTACCGGTAATTTTAATGGCTGCTTGTAAAATACAAGCAGCCGTACCGGTAATAAAAGAAGATGTGAAACTAGAACAAAAAGTCAATCATACACTCAGCAAGATGACTATCGACGAAAAGGTAGGACAGATGATGGAAGTAGTTGTTGACCTTTTGGGTAATAATGACAAAAACGGAGTATTCCATATTAACTTAGCTAAGGCTGATAGTATATTCAATCGCTACAAGATAGGATCTATACTGAATGCCCCGAATACGATAGCTCCAACAGCTAAGCTTTGGGAAAAGTATTTGTCTGACATTCAGAAAATATCCGTCAAGCATATAGGCATACCATGCATTTACGGTCTAGACCAGAATCATGGTTCTACATATACGCAAGATGGAACTCTTTTCCCTCAAAACATAAATGTAGCTGCAACATTTAACAGAGATCTTGCACGTCGTTGCGCTGAAGCTACAGCCTATGAAACACGTGCGGTAAGTGTACCTTGGAGTTACAGTCCTACTGTTGACTTAGGACGTGATCCGCGTTGGCCTAGGATATGGGAAAATTTTGGTGAAGACTGTTTTCTTAATTCAGAAATGGCTAAAACTATGGTTTTAGGATTTCAAGGAAATAATCCCAATAATATAGATAACCAACATATTGCGGTATCTCTTAAACATTATCTTGGATATAGCGTTCCTTGGACTGGAAAGGACAGAACACCAGCATATATTTCTCCGGCAGACTTACGTGAAAAATTCTTTGCGCCGTTTCTTGCTGGTATTAATAATGGAGCACTTTCAGTAATGGTTAATTCTGCATCCGTAAATGGGATGCCTGTTCATGCCAATCATGAATTGCTTACTACATGGTTGAAAGATCAAACTGGTTGGGACGGTGTACTTGTTACAGACTGGGCAGATATAAATAATCTTTATACCCGCGAAATGGTTGCCAAAGACAAGAAAGACGCATTGCGAATTGCCATAAACGCCGGTATTGACATGATAATGGAACCATACGATCCTACCACATGTGATCTTATTAAACAATTAGTATTGGATGGTAGCATTTCTATGAATAGAATTGACGATGCTGTAAAACGTGTACTTCGTATGAAATATCGTTTGGGACTATTTGATAATCCTACACAGAAACTTTCTGATTATCCTAAGTTTGGAGGTAACGAATTCGCTAAACTGAGTTTAGAAGGAGCAACAGAAAGTATAATCCTTCTAAAAAATGAAAAAAACATACTTCCATTGAAAAAAGGACAGAAAATACTACTTACAGGACCTAATGCTAATCAAATGCGCTGTCTTGATGGTGGTTGGAGTTATACATGGCAAGGAAACTTGACAGATAAATTCGCAGGAAAATATAATACGATATATGAGGCTTTCTGCAATAAATATGGAAAGGATAATGTAAAACTTTGCCAAGGTGTAACATACAACGAGCAAGGAAAGTATTATGAAGAGAATGTTTCTGATATTGAGGCTGTAGTAAATGCGGCGTCATCTGCAGATGTCATAGTGGCTTGTATTGGTGAGAATTCATATACAGAAACTCCAGGTAATCTCACTGATCTTTCATTATCGGTGAATCAAAGGAATCTTGTAAAAAGACTTTCAGAGACTGGCAAACCGATACTTCTTGTTCTCAACGAAGGTCGCCCACGTATCATTTCGGATATAGTGCCATTGGCAAATGGTGTTGTAGATATAATGCTTCCAGGAAATTATGGAGCCGATGCTTTAGTAAGTTTATTATCTGGAGACAGTAATTTTTCAGGTAAACTTCCATATACCTACCCTAGTGAAATAAATTCACTTGCTAATTATGATTTTAAGAAAAGTCAGGAAGTTTCAACTATGGAAGGTGCGTATGATTATAATGCTAAGATAACTCAACAATGGCCATTTGGTTATGGAAAAAGTTATACTGAGTATAAATATAGTAATTTACGAATCAGCAAAACACATTTTCTGAAAGATGACACTCTTGATGTTTCTGTTGATGTGAAGAATATTGGTAGTACATTTGGAAAAGAGAGTATTCTTCTTTATAGTTCAGACCTCATTGCATCAATGACTCCTGATGGGCGCAGACTTCGTGGCTTTGAAAAAATCGGACTGCAACCTGGGGAAACTAAAACTGTAACAATACGCCTTCCAGCAAATGATTTGGCATTTGTTGGATACGATGGTAAATGGATTCTTGAAGAGGGAGATTTTAATCTTATGATAGATAATCTAACTGCCAAGATAACATGTGATGGGACATATAAATGGGACTCGGCTAATAAATAGTTGCTATTGGTTAATAGTTTTAGTTTATCTAAAGTTATTTACCTTATAAACAACAGTCCGCTGTTGCATAAATGCAACAACGGACTTCTTTATATAAATTCTAAAGTTAAAGATCTTTTATTAATCAGTTACTAAGACTTCTCTCCAGATTTTTTCTTATTGCAGCAATAAACTCATCACTGTTGGCTTGCGTTGTCTCAACACCTTCCATAAGATTTACTAAGTCTTTTGTAGCTATTCCTGAATTAAGTGTGTCAAGACATGCCTGTTCTAGTTTGTCACCAAACTCAACCAACTCGTTGATGTTATCTAATTCGCCTCTCTTTCTGAGAGCACCGCTCCAAGCAAATATCGTTGCCATAGGGTTGGTACTTGTCTCCTCGCCTTTCAAGTATTTATAATAGTGCCTTGTCACTGTTCCGTGAGCAGCCTCGTATTCATATTTGCCATCAGGAGAAACTAATACCGAGGTCATCATTGCAAGCGAACCAAACGCTGTTGACAGCATGTCGCTCATCACGTCTCCGTCATAGTTCTTGCATGCCCATATAAATCCGCCCTTACTACGTATTACTCGTGCAACAGCATCATCAATAAGTGTGTAGAAATATTCAATTCCAAGTTTTTCAAACTCTTGCTTATAGTCTTTCTCATACACTTCCTCAAATATTTGTCTGAACTGCGCGTCATAAGTTTTACTGATAGTATCTTTTGTAGCAAACCACAAATCTTGTTTTGTATCTATGGCGAATTTAAAACAACTGTGCGCAAAAGAGTTTATACTCTTATCAGTGTTGTGCATTCCCTGAATAACTCCAGCACCATCAAAGTTATGGATTTCTATCTCCTGCTTATTTCCACTTTTACCTTCAAACACTAGTTTTGCCACTCCTGGTTCATTAGCACGAATCTCAACGCTCTTATAGACATCACCATAGGCGTGACGAGCTATTGTTATTGGCTGTTCCCAATTCTTCACAACTGGATGAATTGACGGGATAGTTATTGGAGCGCGGAATACAGTTCCGTCCATAATGCTACGTATAGTGCCGTTAGGACTTTTCCACATCTTGTGCAGATGATATTCGTCCATTCGTTTGGCATTTGGAGTTATTGTTGCACATTTCACAGCCACGCCGTATTTGCGTGTTGCATTAGCTGAGTCTATAGTCACTTGGTCACTAGTATTATCACGGTTAGGGAGTCCTAGATCGTAGTATTCTGACTTCAGGTCTACAAATGGAAGTATCAGTTCATCCTTAATCATCTTCCAAAGAATACGTGTCATCTCATCACCGTCCATCTCCACTAGTGGTGTAGTCATTTTAATCTTTTCCATAAAAGCTATACTTAATTATCAATAGTGCTTGCAAATATAGAAAAAAGATTTCAGATTAACGAAAAAAGCTAACGAATAGTTGTTAATTGATAGCTTTTACATTAAATATGCTATCCTCACAAAAATGAAAACAAAAAAATGGCGCAGAACTCATTTTACTGAGTCCTACGCCATTCATATAATCTTCTTACCTTTTAATATTCTTATTTATCTTCAGGAGCCTTATCTATCAAGTCCATAAACTGGTCAAGCTTTGGAGTGATGATAATCTGTGTACGGCGATTGCGCTGCTTTCCGATTTCAGTATCGTTGGTAGCAATAGGATTGTATTCACCGCGTCCACCTGCTGTAAGACGTTTTGGATCTACTCCGTAATGATCTTGCAGATACTTAACGACACTAGATGCACGAAGTGCAGAAAGGTCCCAGTTGTTACGAATATTCTTCATACTCGAAGCCATTGTGTTTACAGTCACATTGTCGGTGTTACCCTCTATCAGGACATCATAGTCTTTATAGTCCATGATAATCTTAGCAATCTTGCTCAGTGTCTCGGCAGCACGGTCGTTGATTTCATAACTTCCGCTCTTGTATAGCATGTTATCAGCAAGTGATATATATACCACACCCTTAAGAACCTGAACATCTACTTCCTTCATTTCGTCCTTGCTTAGAGAACGTGTAAGGTTGTTTGTAAGTACCATGTTAAGAGAATCACTCTTGCTCTTCACCTCAACCAGATGACGAATGTAAAGGTTGCTTTCATTTATCTGATCAACAAGTTTTGAAATGTTGATATTGTTTGAGTTTGCATTTGTTAAACTCTTGTCCAAAGAATTCTGCAAATATGCATAGTCCTTCTTCTGCTGTGCCAGTTGGTCTTCAAGGCTAGCTACACGGACTTTACTTGCAGCAAGTTGCTCCTTTGAATCCTGATAATTAGAAGCCAGTTCCTTATTTTCAGTCTGGCAATTCAGCAATTCCTTTTTGCTTGCACAACTGCTTATTAACAATGTTCCAGCTATAAGCGTTAACATCAATACATTTTTCTTCATATCTATAAATTTTAAGTTCTTTATGATTGCAAATTTAATTATTAGACGCATAAAACAATAAAATGTTTACTCCCTTTATAATATTTTAAATTATTAGTGATTATTTTAAGACAGCTTACCTGCTTTTTCATCGTTTTTTTGCATTTAAATATAAGTCATCAATCTTCTTATGTTATTATGTTATACATATTATCAAGCAAGTCAAGCCCTGATTTTGTACGGAATATTTTCTTCCTGACATTATCTATTGCCAGAGGTAATAACTGGTCTTCATATATATTTACAAGAAAGTCTGATTCTACAAGAATTTGATAGTCAAGTCCGTCAATATCATTGTAAGTATGATGATGAGCAATAAGATAGCATATTCTATCTATTTGTTCATTACTGTATCCTCCTAATGAGAAAAGAAGTTTGCTAGCTTCAGCCGGTCCTTCTTTCTCTTGATATTTACCATTAGAGGAACCATATTTTTCTTCGCTTATGTGTATTCCGATATCATGCAATATTGCAGCGGACTCAAGAATAGACATCATGTTTTCTCCCAATCCCTCTAGAGTACCTATTGTGACGGCATAATCATGCACTTTCATGAAATGCTGAATTCTCATAGCATCGCCTTTATCATATTCCGTCATCGCGGCTATAAGTTTTGCGTGTTGTATATCCATATACTTGATATTTTGACTACAAAGATAAGTCAAACAGGGGCAAAGCGTATAAAATAAGTGAAAAAACAACGATATTTTTTCTTTGATGTGAAAAAATAACTATATTCGCATGCATTTATAAAAAAATATATAATATTAATTGAAATCGGGCAATTGACGCAATAGGCAAAAGCCATATCATAACAAGGTAAATATTGGGATGAGAAAAATTGACATGACATCCAAAGAATGGTGCGATATAATCTTCGAAGGGAAGAACAAAAAATATGGTGCATACAAATTGCGCATTGAGTCGGCACGTCGCAATATGATTGTTACTATTGCGTTGGTGGCGATTGTAGCTTTGCCTTTCTTATTTATGTTATTGGCACTACTCTTCACTCCAAAGGAAAAATACGACATGGACCTTGACCAAGTTTTGTCTGAAATGAAACCAGCTCAAAACAAATATAAGTTGTCTGCTCCAAAACTGCTTAATATTGCACATAAAAATATTTCTAAAAAAATTGGCAGACGCTCTGCATACACTGCTCCTGTTATCATGCCTGACAAGGATGTTACAGCCTCTGGACTTTCAACTGACGGTAACGCTGCTAAAGGTGCAGAATCAAATTCAATAAATATACCGGCTGACACCACGGGATTTGCCAATAAGACAACTAATCACAATGGGGTTAATGCTAACACGGATAAGATATTGTTTAGAGTTATTGAAGAATTACCTGAATTTCCAGGAGGTGCCACTGAATTTATGAAATGGCTTACTCGCAATCTTCGTTATCCTACATCTGCCGAAGAAAAGAAAATTGAAGGAAAGGTCATTGTAAGTTTCATTGTCAATAAAAACGGTTCTATTTCTGATATAAAAATTATCAAGTCTTTGGATCCTGATTGTGATAGTGAGGTATTACGTGTAATGAAGAAAATGCCAAAATGGAAACCAGGAACAGAAAAGGGACGACCAGTTCGTTCTGAATATGTGATACCTATAATTTTCAAGGCTTTATCTTAATATTCGCCACTAACCAATAGTGTTTGTTTTATTGAGCAACGCAGCTACTGTTTCCTTATGAAAAAAGTGTTGCCTTTGAAAAAGTCATACCAATTATAAAGAATATCTTTCACGTCATTTTTATTGTTTTCTTCGTTTATTATGTAGTTTTTTACTAACTTTGCAACAAATTGTACCTGCGCCCGATAAACATGAAAGTAATAGAAATAATAAACAAGAATAAGGGTAAACGAAAATTCTCATTCGAAGTGCTGCCTCCATTAAAAGGAAACGGCACTGAAAATCTGTTTGCGACAATTGACAAACTAAAAATATTCGACCCCCTTTATATTAATATTACTACTCATCATAGCGAGTATGTCTACAAGGAACTTCCAAACGGACAGTTTGAACGCAACAGGTTACGCAGGCGTCCCGGAACAATCGCAATAGCTGCTGCAATAAGAAACAAATACAGTATTCCTGTAATTCCACACGTTATTTGTAGTGGCGCAAGTGCTGAAGACATTGAATACGAACTCCTTGACTTGCAATTTCTTGGTATCGAAAATCTATTACTACTTCGTGGTGACAAGGCAAAAGATGACAGAATGTTTACTCCTACAAAGGGAGGATACACACATACAACAGAACTTATTGAACAGGTAAACAAATTCAATGAGGGTTTCTTTAATGACGGAACGCCAATCAAACATCCAGGTACTAAATTCACATTTGGTGTAGCTGCATACCCTGAAAGACATGAGGAAGCACCAAATCTGGAAATGGATATTAAATACCTCAAAATGAAACAGGATCTTGGAGCACAGTATGCTGTAACGCAACTGTTTTATGACAACAATAAGTTTTTTGATTTCGTTAAACGAGCGAGAGAAATGGGCGTCACCATTCCTATCATACCCGGAATAAAGCCATTGGCAAAGCTATCACAGCTTACTGTTGTACCACGAACATTCAGATGCGACTTACCTGAATCACTCGCAGAGGAAGTGATTAAATGCAAGACCGATGACGACGCAAAGAGATTGGGTATTGAATGGGGTATACAACAATGCAAAGAACTATACGCAGCAGGGTTTGAAACAATACATTTCTACACTGTTTCTGCAGTAGATAGTGTTAAGGAAATAGCAAAGGATATATTATAGGCCGATGAAGTTCAGTGATGTTATAGGTCAGGAAGAGGCAATTGGAAGACTCAGACAACTTGTTGAAGAACAACGAGTGCCGAGTACTATGATGCTATGCGGCCCTTCTGGAAGCGGCAAGATGGCTCTTGCAATGGCTTTCGCGTCATATCTCTTAGGTGAGCGTGACGGTGAGAATTCACTATTGAGTGACCAAATGGCAATAAAGAATGCTGAAGCCATGCTAAAGAATTGGGAACATCCCGACCTTCACTTCACTTACCCTGTGATAAAGCCGACAGGAATGTCTGCCGACCACAAAATGATAAGTGACGACTTTACTAGAGAATGGCACGAGATGATCTCTGAAAGTCAATATTTCTTCATTGACAACTGGCTCGCAAAAATGGACGCTGCTAACCAACAAGCTATTATCGGCGCTGGAGAAAGTGACGAACTGACTCGAAAGATGAGTTTGAAATCAAGCCAGGGGGGATATAAGGTCAGCATTATATGGCTTCCGGAAAGGATGAATGCAGAATGTGCCAACAAACTATTGAAACTATTGGAAGAACCGCCACATCAGACAGTATTCATAATGGTTTGTGAAGAACCAGAACTGCTGCTTGACACTATAAAAAGTCGTACACAAAGAATAGATATAAAGAAGATTGAAGACGATACCATAGAAAAGGCTTTGACAGAACGCCGTGGACTAGACCAAGATATTGCACACAGAATAGCACATATTGCTAATGGCAACTGGTTGCGAGCACTAGAAAATCTTGATGCAGGAAACGAAAACCGTCAATTCCTCGATATGTTTGTTATGCTTATGCGACTGTCTTATCAGCGCAATATAAAGGAACTGAAGAAATGGAGCGAGATTGTATCCACAAGCTATGGAAGGGAAAAGCAACGTCGCATGCTGAACTATTTCTCTAGAATGGTGAGAGAAAACTTCATGTATAACTTCAAACAAACCGAGTTGTGCTATATGACTCAAGAGGAGGAAAACTTCTCTAGCAAATTCGCAAGATTCATTAACGAAGCCAATGTGATAGAGATTTCAGAACTATTGCAGAAGGCAAGAAGAGATATAGGGCAGAATGCCAACGGAAAAATAGTATTTTTCGATTTGGCTCTACAAATGATTGTTTTACTAATTAGAAAATAACAATTCGTATGGATTATAAAAATATGAAATTCAAGGTCTCTAAGGGTTGTGACCACGGACTCTGCTGCCGAGCTTATGGCAGACAGGACAGACAACTCAACACTTGTGATTGGCTGGCTGACGTTCCTGGTAACGCTGAGAGCACAGACCTAGTTGAGGTTCAATTCAAGAATACTCGTAAGGGATATTATCATAACGTGAATGGACTTGATTTAAAGAAAGGTGACATCGTTGCCGTTGAATCTACTCCGGGTCACGATATAGGTATTGTCACTCTTACAGGAAGACTGGTAATGCTACAGATAAAAAAAGCTAACCTGAAATCTGCCGAAGACATAAAACGTATTTACCGCATCGCTAAACCTGTTGACATTGAGAAATACGAAGAAGCTAAATCGCGTGAACACGACACGATGATTCAAAGCCGACAGATTGCTAAGGGCCTGAATCTACAAATGAAGATTGGTGACGTAGAATACCAAGGTGACGGAAACAAAGCCATATTCTATTATATCGCTGACGAGAGAGTAGACTTCAGACAACTTATAAAGGATTTGGCTGCTGCTTTCCACGTAAGGATTGAAATGAAGCAGATTGGTGCTAGACAAGAGGCTGGACGTATCGGCGGTACTGGTCCTTGCGGACGTGAGCTATGCTGCGCCACATGGATGAAGAACTTTGTTAGCGTTAGTACAAATGCAGCACGTTTTCAGGACATATCACTAAATCCACAGAAACTTGCAGGTATGTGTGCAAAACTGAAATGCTGCCTTAACTATGAGGTTGACGGATATGTTGAAGCTGGTAAGAAGGTTCCTAACAGGGACATCGTACTACAAACTATGGACAACGATTACCACTTGTTCAAGAGTGACATCCTTACAGGAATCATCACCTACTCTACCGACAAGAATATGGCCGCTAACATGGAGTCTGTCACTACACAGCGTGCACAAGAGATTATAGAAATGAACCAAAACGGTGAAAAACCTCTGTCACTTCTTGAAAATGATAAGGCAAAAGCACCAAAAACACATAAAGATCTTCTTGAAGACGACATCAACCGTTTCGACAGTTCTAAACGAAAGAAGAAAACCAAAAGTAAGAACCGCAATGTCACGAATGACAATAAGCCACAGGAAAACAATGCGGAAACTTATAATGCCGAGAACAACGGCACCTATAAGAACAACAACCGTCCTCAACGCAATAACAACAGAAGAAAAAACTATCCTCCTAAAGTTGAGAACAACGGGCAAGAAGGATAATATAATATGAGAAAGAATATCTTTACGATATTTATTATAACGGCAATGGCTGTTATAAGTTCCTGTACCGGTAACAAGGTGTATGACAAATATCAGCATACACCTGTTTCTGGGTGGGAAAAGAACGATACCCTAAAATTTGAGGTACCAAAAATGAATTCGGATGGTGTCTTTACAGCTAATCTGGGATTGAGAATCAACAGTTCATTTCCTTTTATGGGACTCACACTTATTGTTGACCAGACGGTTTATCCGTCACACCTCACTAAGAGTGACACCATTAACTGTCAACTTATCGACAAGAATGGTAACAGCAAGGGACTTGGAATAAGCTACTACCAATACAATTTCAAGATAAATCAAGTAAGTCTTAACAAAGGTGATAGTCTGGTTGTAAGGGTAAGACACAACATGAAGCGCGAAATACTTCCTGGTATCAGCGACATTGGATATTCACTAAGTACGCACTAGATTTCTTCCTGCATCTATACGCAGGAAGATAAACAGCAATAGCGTGAATCCCCACAAAGAGGAACCTCCATAGCTGAAGAAAGGTAACGGAATTCCGATTACCGGAGTAAGTCCCAACACCATACCAACATTTATAAATAAGTGGAATAGGAATATACTTAGCACGCAATAACCATATATTCGTCCAAAGGCAAACGGTTGCCGTTCGGCAAGATGCATCAACCTTAATATCAACGCAAGGAATAAACATAGCACTCCTGCGGAACCAAGGAATCCTTCCTCCTCACCAACAGTACAGAATATAAAGTCAGTATCCTGTTCTGGAACGAATTTCAATTTAGTCTGAGTTCCATTAAGGAATCCTTTTCCCTGCAATCCTCCTGAGCCTATTGCAATCTCACTTTGATGTACGTTATATCCAGCACCGCTTATATCCTCGTCAAGTCCCAACAACACATTGATACGTACACGTTGGTGTGGCTCCATGACATCATTAAGCACGTAGTCGGCTGAATAGAAAAAGACTATTGAACCTATCGCAAACACTAATATAAAGAAGTAACTAGACAAGTGTGTACGTAACCAATGGTAAAAAAGATAGCCGATAAGGAACAGACAAATTATAAGTTGCACCCATACAATATTGAATGACGGAATTACATATACCGAGAACAAAAAACATATCAACGTAACTCCCAAGCATGAATAAAGCAATATCATCATCTTCTTCTTGTCCTTGCAATACACATTGACTAGCACTGCCGAAAATATCTGCACAAGTAGCAGGACTATAAACTTACCTAACGACGTCTGCGTATCAAACAGCATCACATTCTCATACTTTATTCCTAGCACGAAATATACAATCATTGCCAAACCGGTAAACAAAACACTTCCCGGCATTCCCTCACGATAGAACATCAAGAAGAATGATAGATAAACCAATGCCGAACCGGTCTCTTTCTGAGCTACAATAAACAACATAGGCAAAATAACAACAGTACTTGCAGCTACGAAATCTTTCCAACGATGAATATTAAAGCCATAAGACCCCATGAGCTTGGATATAGCCAATGCTGTAGCAAACTTAGCAAACTCTGCCGGTTGCAGACGTAACGGTCCCAATACAAGCCATGAGCGTGAACCTTTTATCTCATGTGGATTAAATATTGTGAGAAATAGCAATAGTAAGAATATGCCGTATATGACATAAGAGAACGTATCGTAAAACTTATCATCAAGCAACAATATAAAAAGTCCAAGGAGCAACGATGTCCCTATCCAGAGAATCTGCATACCTGAACGTGTGGAAAGACTGAAAATATCAGTATCTCCATAAGTATAACTGGCACCGCATACGCTAATCCATCCAAAGACCAACAATGCGATATATATTCCAATTGTCCACCAGTCAAGTGAACGAAGTACACTAGGTTGTTTATCTGTTACGCGAGCCATAAGCAATTCTACGTTTCTGTAATTCATCAGCCTGTCTTATAGCTGACGGTGATAGTTTACCATTCATATATTGTTCAAACAGCACTCCTGCTATAGGGACTGCGAAATCAGCTCCAAAACCACCATTCTCTACATATACAGCAATGGCTATTTTTGGTTTATTCATTGGTGCAAATCCCATAAAGACAGAATGGTCCTGACCTCTATTCTGGGCAGTTCCTGTCTTACCGCATACGACAAAAGGAAGACGCCCTAATGCCTTACTAGATCCTTTGACGGCTGATGATCGCATACCAGCAACGACTGCCCTATAAGCACGTTCACTTGCCTTTGTATAATGACGACGCATATAAGTCGTGTCAAGAGGCTCATATTGTACTTTTCTCACTACATGAGGTACATAATAATAGCCACGGTTAGCGATGGTAGCTCCCAGATTGGCAATCTGCAAAGGCGTAAGATTTACTTCACCCTGTCCTATTGCAATACTAATCACAGTAAGTCCGTTCCATGAACCATGGTAAGCTTTATCATAGAATGTTGAATTAGGTATAAGCCCTCGCTTCTCTCCAGGTAAGTCAATACCTAACTTATATCCAAATCCCATGCTCACCATATAATCTCGCCATACATTCATTGCATCTTCCACATTCTTGTATTTGCTTCGATTACTCATCATGTGGTAAAGTCCCCAACAGAAGTATCCGTTACATGACGTACTTATAGCATCTATAAGGTTTAATGGTGAAGGGTGACTATGACATCCAACATGCAATCCATGATAAGAAAATCCATGATTACAAGGGAACATTGTCGACGGCGTTATAATACCTTCAGTAAGATATGTAAGTGCCTGCGTGGTCTTAAATGTTGAACCTGGAGGATACTGTCCCATTATAGCACGATTCAGAAGCGGTTTCCACACATTTTGTGACAAGGCACGATGCGTCTTACTTCTCATTCTACCTACAAGAGTCCTCGGATCATAAGTTGGGGATGAGACAAGTGCGAGCACTTCACCTGTTGAAGGTTCTATCGCAACAACACTACCTATCTTGCCCTGTAACATTCGTTCGGCAAGAGCCTGTAACTTGACATCAATACTTAATGTCAAATCCTTACCCGCAACAGGGTTTCTATCGAACTTTCCCTTTTGATAACTACCTTGAATTCGCCCATGAGCATCACGAAGAAGAATCTGAACTCCCTTCTCACCACGCAACTGATTCTCATAAGCCTTCTCCACACCAAGTTTACCAATATAGTCACCCGGCTGATAGTAATTATCTTCCTCTATATCTGCATCAGAAACCTCACCTACATCACCCAATACATGGGCTGCATAAGGATACTGATACTGTCTGATGCTACGTTTTTGAACATAAAATCCTGGAAAACGGAACATCTTTTCACGGAACACACTGAATTCCTTGTCAGAAAGCTGACTTTTAAAAAGCTGTTGTGTAAAGCGACTATAGCCTGGATTCTTGTTTCGGTCCTTAACATTCTTCATACGCATGATAAACTCTTCTTTGGTAATTCCCAAAGCTGAGCAAAACTCAAGCGTATCTAAATGTCCGCGGGCTTCATTCATCACAACCATAATGTCATAAGCTGGTTGGTTGTAAACCATCAAATTACCATTGCGATCATATACTGTACCACGCGAAGGGTATTCTATTTTTTTTAGAAATGCATTACTGTCGGCATTCTTCTTGTAGTCATCACTAACCAATTGCAGAGTAAACAAACGAATAGTATAAATGAGCACAATAGCTATACCCACTCCACTAATGACAAAACGTCTGTTTTCAAGATTAAAATCCTTCACCGTACAGTAATTTAATTAAATGGAAATTCCATAAAACGCCATAAATGACAAAATCATTTTGAACGGAAATTTTCTATCGCTAATATCAATATTGCAGACAAGACGGTGCTACCAGCAACACATTCTAGCCATTGCAGCCAATTGAAAAAATTAAATGTCTCAAGAGTAAAAAATGAGACACAATATATTAGAACCATTATGATGGTATAATATCCAAACTTATATATGCCCATGCTACGTATCGACGGCGCTAAGTCATCAGCGCTATCACGTTGCAAGAATGTTTTCAACACACTAGGCTGCATGAGTCCAACAAAAGTCATTGATGCCATAGAAACACCTGGGGTATCTGAAAATACATCCACAAGAAATCCCATTACAAAGCATAACAGTAATTCAGCCCAGCGCGGATAATTGCGTGGAAAGAGCAACACCATATATACATAAAGCAAAGGTGTGGCGCAATTGAACAAATGTATATGATTCAACACCATCACCTGCACCAATAGTAATATGGCAAAGGCAAAACCACCTTTAAGCAACTGAATATTCATAACTTTTCTACTCTGTTATTTTTCGTCTTTAGTCTTTATCGAATCCTGCGCAGCGCGTAATACCTGAAGTCTTTCAGCCATAATTCTGTTGTCTACAACGCATACGTCACGCAGTTTTCCAAAATCTGTTGAGAGTTTTATCTTTAGTCTATACGACATCTGATCAGCAGAATTATACACGTGTCTTATTCTTCCTACCATTATTCCTGCTGGGAACACAGAAGAGTATCCACTTGTCACTACATAATCATACAATTTGAAATGAGCATGACGTGGCACCTCATCTACATAAGCCTGTGAAGCATCACCACCCGTCCAATGAAGATAACCGAAATAACCGCGTCCCTGAATAACACAACTAATGTTTGACTGTGAATTAAGTACCGGAATAATAACTGAATAATGTGCGGAAGTAAGATATACGATACCTACGACACCGGTTCCTGAAACAACTCCCATATCTTTTTTCACACCATCAGCCTCACCTTTATTGATAGTTATAAGGTTGTCATGCTTTTCAACAGAATTTGTTATTACCTTCGCAGGAATAAGTCTGAAAGGCTGCAAACTTTTCAAGACCTTACTGTTTTCCATTATTGAATCACCAATGGAATCGCCAATCTGCTGATGAAGTTCTCTGAGTCGCTGCTCAAGATACAAGTTTCGTTGAGTAAGTTCTTCGTTGACCTTTGACAACTTGAAATACGAACCAACCTCAGATTCTGCTTCATACACCTTTCCCGTAACAGCATTAGCTGAAGAAAACCAAACACTGCCCTGATAACTATTAAACTGAAAGAGAAGAACAAAACTTATCACCTCTAACAGAATAAAGAGAAACCAATGATTATATTTTGCCAGAAAATCAAGAAGGTTACGCATATCTGAATTTGGAGTTAAATGTTAGGTGTTGACAACTTGAGAATCCAAGCCTATCAACACCTTACATCTATATATTATCTCATTAAAAATGAGAAGTTATTTACATTCTTTAGTGCAATGCCTGCACCCTTTGCTACACTGTGCAACGGGTCTTCAGCAATGTGGAATGTAATATTTATCTTATCTGTGAGTCGCTTATCCAAGCCACGAAGCAAAGCACCACCACCACTAAGATAGATACCATTCTTTACGATATCAGCATAAAGCTCTGGAGGTGTATTTTCTAGTGCTGAAAGAACAGCATTTTCGACTTTCGCAATAGTCTTGTCCAAGCAATGAGCTACTTCCTGGTAGCATACAGGAACTTCCATAGGAAGTGCTGTTATACGGTTAGGACCATGTACTACAAAGTCCTCAGGAGCTTCTGCTCCAAGATCTGTAAGAGCTGAACCTACATGAATCTTAATACGTTCAGCCATACGTTCACTAACCTTTACATTATGCTGACGACTCATATATTCCTGAATATCTGCTGTAAGATCATCACCTGCTGTACGAATAGAGTTATTGCTGACAATACCGCCAAGAGATATTACTGCTATTTCAGTACTACCACCACCGATATCAACAATCATGTTACCTTCTGGAGCCTCAACGTCAATACCGATACCAATAGCGGCTGCCATTGGTTCGAAAATCAAATAGACGTCACGTCCATCGGCATGCTCAGCACTGTCACGTACGGCACGCAGTTCTACTTCTGTTGAACCAGAAGGGACACCGATAACCATTCTTAAAGAAGGAGACCACAAGCGACTGCCTGAGTGAACCATTTTAATAAGCCCACGCATCATTAGCTCACAAGCTGTAAAGTCTGCGATAACACCATCACGCAAAGGACGTATGGTACGTATGTTATCGTGAGTCTTCTCATACATCATCTTTGCCTTCGCACCTACGGCAATCATCTTGTCCGTGCGACGGTCTAGGGCAACAACAGATGGTTCATCTACAACAATCTTATCATCACTGATGATGATAGTATTGGCCGTACCGAGGTCCATTGCTATTTCCTGAATAAAAGAAAAAAATCCCATATTTATTTAATTATTTAACGAACCAATTATGGATCGCTGTATCATAATGACTGCTTACGCCAAAAGCACGCTCAGCAAACATTTTGCGATCCTCAATATCAGTTTTTGCACCCTTTTTGTTAAGTATATCAAGCAATACAGAATATTCTGCCTTACTCGGAATGATTACAACATCCTTGAAATTCTTTGCTCCTGCACGTATCAAAGATATTCCACCTATATCAATTTTTTCAATAATATCTGCTTCTGAAGCACCACTTGCAACAGTCTGTTCAAAAGGATAGAGATCAACAACAACTAGATCGATAGAAGGGATTCCAAACTCCTTCATCTGAGCGAGATCACCCTCATTCTCACGACGTGCAAGAATACCACCAAACACCTTTGGGTGCAAAGTCTTTACACGGCCTCCAAGTATTGATGGATAAGTCGTTACACTCTCTACTGTCTGACATTCGTAACCCAGTGACTCGATGAACTTCTGAGTACCGCCTGTGGACAAAAATTTAACACCTTCTTCATTAAGTTTAGCTAGCAATTTATCTAAACCATCCTTGTGGAAAACCGATATCAAAGCGGTCTTAATTGTCTTTATTTCAGCCATTATTTGAATATATTAATATATTTGATGGCAAAGTTACTAAAAACTACTGATAGATAACACGAAAATGATAAAAAATTGTGTTTTATTTGTCTGCATTATGATCATCTTCAACTTTTTTAGCAACTTCAACTAGTTTTGTGGCATCCACATACTCTGCGATACCCTGAGCAACGTTCTTTGCGGCTTTCATTGCAAGCACCACCGTCTGCGGACGATGCACAACATCTCCACCTGCGAAAACGCCTCTGCGAGTAGTCATTCCGCATGGTCGGTCAACAACTTTCACATACCCTTTTTCGTCAACTTCAATTCCCCCGGTTGTACTAACTATTCTATTGGCAGGTCTACTGCCGATAGCCAGATAAATACGGTCAAACTTTTCTATATGTTCCCCTTCCGGAGTCTTTAATCTACACTCAGCAAGGCGGCCATTCTTTCCTTGAATAAATTCTTCTACGCTTGTTTCCCATTCAAACTTCACGCCTTCTCTCAATGCGTCTTCGTATTCTGAATTTATTGCAGGCATCTCCTCCTGTGCACGGCGATACAGCACTGTAACGTCAGCACCAAGTCTTATAGCTGTACGGGCTGCATCCATCGCTACATTTCCACATCCGATAACGCCAACCTTCTCACCTTCTTTCAATGGCACCATGTTTCTACCGATTGCCCCCTCATTGAAGCTACTCACATTATGAAGGAAATAAGTACTTTGACTTACTCCATGAAGTTTTGCACCTGGTGTACTGTCCATATTCTGCGGAACAGCTGTTCCTGTTCCCATAAATATTGCATCATATCCAAGTCTAAACAAACTGTCTACGTTTAGTCCGTTTTCGCCAACGAGAGTATTACACTCAAAGTTTACCCCCAAAGCCTCTATCTTTGATATTTCGGCACGTACCACTTTCTTCGGCAAACGGTATTCTGGTATTCCATACATCAAAACACCGCCCGGTTCATTCTGCCCCTCATAGATAGTGACTTTAAAACCTTGTCTTGCCAAATCTCCAGCCACGGTCAGTCCGGCTGGACCAGAACCGATAATAGCAATTTTTCCTCGATCTTTCTGAGGCAATTTCTGGCGAATAAGATTCATATTTGTATCAAAGTCTGCAATAAACTGTTCTAGTTTACCTATTTGTATAGGCTCCCCTTTCTTGTTTAGCACACAATGTCCTTGGCATTGTTTTTCATGCGGACATACACGACCACAAATAGCAGGAAGATTACTTTTATTATTTATAATGCTCATGGCATCCCCCATATTACCCATACTTAAAGCATGGATAAAATCCGGGATATCGTTTCCTATCGGGCACCCTTTTCTACATAGTGGTGCCTTACAGTTTAAACATTTCTTGGCCTCTAAAATAGCTTCTTTCATCCCAAAACCTTCATCGACTACATGAAATGAATTTGTGTCATCTTTAACCATAGTTTTGTCTTAATTAGTTTGTTTTATATATTAGCTTGTTTTATTATCTCACCTATTCGACAACTCTCTAGTTATCATTAGCCTCTAAAAAAAATAAGAGAAGACTACGCTTCTCTTATCCATCATATCGTAAATTAATTTTATCCAAGATATTTCATTAAGATTTTTGCATAGCCGCTATCACGTAACTTAGCTATACTCTTCTCTCGTATCTGTCTCACACGCTCACGTGTAAGTCCTAACTGATCTCCTATTTCCTCAAGTCCTTTTTCGTGACATGCAATTCCGAAACATTCACGTATAATAGTGATTTCGCGTTCTTTAAGAACCTTTTTCAAAACAGATTCCAATTCAAGGGCCATAGATTCATGATCCACCTGACGGTCTGTACGGCTATCATCGCCACCAGCCATAATATCTACCATGCTGTTGTCCTCACCATCCTGGAAAGGAGCATCGATACTTACGTGGTGACTGTCTGCCATCAGACTCTGATCTATCTTTTCTTCCTCAATTTTAGTTACTGTAGAAAGCTCTGATAGTGATGGCTTACGCTGGAACTGCTGTTCAAACTTATTGATTTCACGATTGATTTTGTTTAGCGAACCAACCTGATTCAATGGCAAACGCACAATACGACTTTGCTCTGCAATAGCCTGAAGAATGCTTTGACGAATCCACCAAACGGCATAAGAGATGAATTTAAATCCACGAGTTTCATCAAACTTCTCGGCAGCCTTAACAAGACCAATATTACCTTCGTCAATAAGGTCTGTAAGTGATAGTCCTTGATGTTGATACTGTTTTGCAACAGAAACGACAAATCGCAAGTTGGCTGTAACAAGTTTCTCTTTAGCACGTGCTCCTTCAGCACCGCCCTTTCTGATTTTCTGCGCAAGATCAATCTCTTCATCAATAGAGATTAGTGGTGCACGTCCAATTTCAACGAGATACTTATCCAAGGCTTCGCTTGAACGGTTAGTTATACTCTTTTGAATTTTTAGTTGTCTCATCCTTTTACCTAATTCTTATTCTTAACTTCCTGATTATCAGTTATTTCCGTATTCTCACCCTATCAAAAGGCTTGCAAAGGTAGTCATTTTATTTGATATAATGACATCTTATATATAAGATTTAATCATAATTAACCTCATTGGAAGTTTTTGGTTGTTGTATATTTATTGGAAATCAATATAATAACGCCAAACATAATTTTATATTGCATCGCAACATAAATTTTAATAATACAAATACATTAAAAAAGAAATACAATCTGTACATATCAGTATTTTTTATTAACTTTGCACCGTTTCTTCCGTAAAGACTACAAAAAAGAAGACAACAATTTATTGAATATGAAAAGATATATTCTATTCGGTATAATAACATTACTGAGCCTTTCTATTCAGGGACAAGAGATTTGGAAAAATTATAATTCGGTTAGTATTATGCCACAATATTATTTTTCTGCCATTCCTCCTGGCAACTACAGTGGCATTGCCAATATAGGTAATGATGACTATGCCGTTGTATCAGATAAGGGTGACAATGAGGGATATTATATTTTCCATATTGATATCAATGATAACGGTGAAATAACTAATGTGACAAATAAGGAATTTATAAATCTTAATGGTAACAATCTTGATCAGGAGGCTATAACTTTCAATCCAACTACAAATCGTATATATATTGGTAACGAGGGACCGTCGAATATCATAGAATATGACGTTAATTTAAAAAGGATCTTACACTCTGTCGAGATTACTGATTATAAGAAACATTGCATCCCCAATAGAAGTATAGAGAGCATTACATACGATAAAACCCGCGACAAACTCTTTACGATCAACGAGTCGCCACTTATCGGTGATAGCTGCTTAATGTTACGACTAAAACAATTAAATACGGACTTAACTGAAGAAAAAGAATTTCCATATTTCATTGAGAAACCTATAAAGTCTGGCAATACGCCACAAAACCGACATGCCTATGGTGTTTCCGAACTACTTTCACTTAACGACTCCACCCTTCTTGTTCTCGAACGTGAACTGTATCTTACTTCTATGAAATTGGGTAGTTGGGTGCAGAATCGCATATTCCGTATCGTTCCTGGCAAACCAAACAAACATCTAATCTGCTCATGGCGTACTTCATTACAACTGGCGAGTTTCAACTTTGCCAATTACGAAGGTATGTGTCTAGGACCGAAATTATCAGACGGTCGGCAGATTATTATACTTTGCGCTGACAGCCAGAATCGCTACAAGGGTGTACTGAAAGATTATTTCAGAACTATAATATTGCAATAAAAAATATAATAATTTATGAATCAACTCGATATCTGGTTTTTAGCATTGGCACTAGCCATGGATTGTTTCGCCGTATCTATAGCAAGTGGCATCATCGTGAAGAAACACATAGGGAAAATGATGATAAGAATGGCTTTTCTTTTTGGTTTCTTTCAGGCTGCTATGCCATTGATAGGTTGGTTTGGAGTGAGTACATTTACATCATATCTTGAGAATATAGACCATTGGATAGCATTCGGCTTACTTACTTTTTTGGGTGGCAGAATGATAAGAGAATCTTTTCTCCCAGAAGAAGAAAAGAAGATCAAGCCACGCAAACTAAAAACTCAGGTTGTTCTCGCCATTGCTACAAGTATTGATGCTCTGGCTGTTGGCATATCTTTCGCCTGCACAGGTTTCTCAAATCTTAAGATGCTTGTATATCCGCTATTCATTATAGGCTTCGTCTCGTTTGTTATGTCTATAACTGGCGTATTACTGGGAGTAAAATTCGGCAAACCTATTGCCAAGAAATTTAAGCCAGAACTATTGGGAGGTATTATCCTTATTTTTATAGGAATAAAGGTTCTACTTTCACATCTTTATGGGTTATAGCCTATAAAAAAGTTCTTCGTAACATTTGATTTATCTCTCACGTTATTTATTTTCACTTGCACGACACTTACGCATGTGCATTAAATAACATGTTGACATCACCAAAAGTTACGAAGAACCTAAAACTCTGTGAAACAAAATAGTCAGTGAGCAAAAGCTGTTTAACTGTCTTGCTTCAAGACTAGTACTGTTGTCCGCCTTCCTTCAATTCTTCTTTTGTCAAAGACTTCTTGTCTATCGCATGCCATGCATACACAATATAAGCCAACACAAAAGGTACAAGAATAGAAACAACAGACATCACTTGCAACGTGAAATAACTAGAACAACTATTACCAAGATAAAGCGAACTTTGCAAGTCTGCATTCGATGGATAATAAGCCGTATTGTTGTAGCCTGCGACTAAGAACAACGCTATCACGGTCAATGTTGTGCCAAATCCCACGTACCAGATGCCACGGATAAACTTCTTTGATATGATACTGCGAATCGTACCATATAAAACCAATAACACACCAACGAGGAACACAACACTTACTATAGGCATCTGCCATAAATTCAAGGCATACTTATATGGCACCATACTAACTACGCCAGCTGCACTTACAGCATAACCGTCTTTCAGCAATACATGACCTAAAAATGCCAAGAACAAAATCAAGAAAGGAATTGTGTCACGCAAAAGCTGCAAACGCAGACGACCTTGTAATTCTTTGTCAAAGATATTGTTGATCATATACAATGCACCCTCCATACGAGAAAGAAACATGACGGCAAATCCAAAAATCAGATTCCATGGATTCAGTAATGCGTCAAGACCATGTGATGCGTTTGCCCAATAGCTGATTGTGTTGTTGTCAACCAGTCCCATTGAAGCCTTGTTTACAATAAAGTTTGATCCATTGAAGAATGTTGCCACAGCAACACCAATCAAGAACGGTCCAAACACACCATTGAAGACAAGAAAACGACGGTATGTTTTCGTTCCAAAAATATTGCCTGGTTTTGATTGAAATTCATAAGATACAGCCTGCAATACGAAACTGACTAATATCAGCATCCATACCCAATAGGCTCCACCAAAACTAGTACTATAAAACAAAGGGAATGATGCGAAGAAAGCACCACCGAATGTAACCAATGTCGTAAAGGTGAATTCCCATTTACGCCCTGTGGAATTTACGATCAGTTTTTTCTCCTCTTCCGTTCTCCCGACAGCGAAGATTAGAGAGTTTGCACCTTGCACGAACATCAAAAACACTAGCAATCCCGCCAATAGCGAAATTACTAACCACCAATATTGTTGCAGTAATTCATAAGTTATCATAAGGCAACATTTTTATTTTGATTCAACAATAGGCTCTG
>OBMA010000154.1_pt1 | contig 35202 bp, 26 predicted proteins | sample 1539141 | NCBI WGS metagenome assembly OBMA01 (sample SAMEA3991484, study PRJEB22521) | metagenome | biome: anthropogenic terrestrial biome; feature: sewage plant; material: raw primary sludge | place: Sweden | collected 2012-09-26
CCAGAAAACCCCTCGGTGTTTTCTGGTATAGATTATTATATGAAGTTGACCGAGTCAATTTCTATTTGCCTGTTTTCAACACCCCGGAATCTTTATCTTCATTATGCAAACGTTGTTCACCGGTATTGTGCTTCTTCCCGAAACCAAAATTACAAGTAAACTTCAATAGTACCATTCGAGATGTCTCGTTCACAAATTGATGAGCAATATTCGGCGCTTTTTTGTTCCAACACTCAGTCCCGACACGGTAATTATCCATAAAAGGATTATTCATTGCCATACAGATTGTGAATTTCTTTTTATAATACGTTATCGCAATGTCGTGAAGATCTTCGCCAAGTGTGAGCGTCTCACCATACAGACGAGGGCGATGGGTACGGAGATTGAAAGTAAATGCTACACATTTATATGCAGCTTCGAAAAAGACTGATGCATAACAGTTGGAAAATGAATGATGATAATCTAATGCACGACTGTCAAAATAATCCACGCCTGCGGTTGCCCTTGCAGTTATTATTCCCCCCAGCCACCGCGAACTGATATTATATTCGGCATTAAAATATTGCCAACTGTTTTGGTTGGCAAATCCCCGGATATACTTGCCATTATCAAGATAGGTATTCTCCATTATTGGATTGCACCTATATTGATATGTAAGATTGATATTTCCACTCCATTGCCGGTGATTATAACTGACGGTCAACTTGTTGTTGAAGTCCGTAGCAGGATGTAATTGTGGATTACCTCTCCTTATTTGATAATTATCAATTGTTTGGGAGACATTGCTTAATTCGGCAAGCGAAGGCGTGACTTTCTCTATATTGCCACTATATTTGAAGTTTATTTCATCACATGGTGAATAATTGAGTCGTATAGTTGGGCGGAATGAAATGTTATCATATCCCACCTTTTCTTGCTTGAACCGAACATATTCAAGACCTGCGCCCAAAGCATAATTAAAATTCTTTATCTTATGAAACCATTCTACATAGATATAACTATCCGAATGATGAAGCCTATTTTGCGAAAAGTCATCTCCATAATAGTCATTTCGAGCAAGCCCCATGGTATGTCTCATGCCGATAGTAAATCTGTCATTATCAAATTCTTTTTCATATAATGCCTCACCAATCAGAGAATACTTGTTACCTTTGACGCTATTACTATTTGAAAACAGATTAATGTTGTTGCCGGATATGTTATAATACAGGCTGTTACTTGTGTTCATATATGTACCGATAATATCGAAATACAAATTTTGTCCATGTCCCAGAGTGCGTTGCAGGTATATATCAAGTGCTGTTGTTCGTTCATATTGACTGCTATGATTTTGAAGATAAGCCGAGTCGCCGGCCATCGCGTTACATGTCAGCCAACTGTTTAAGTCGACCCTGCGCTGATTGTTATATTTTCCACGAAGAGCGATATTAAGCATCCACTTGTTCTCAACCTGATAATTATAGCTAAGATCTAGCCAGTGATTATCATATCTCAATTTGCCCGGTATGCCACTCTCATATTGAGTGAGCATCGAGTCAGTACCTACATGATAAGTTTCCTGACTATGATTGTAAAAATCTTTAAACGAAGCAAATAGATTGTTATAACTTGCTTTCCATTCCGATTTTCCATAGTTGTAACTTCCGGATATATGATTTACGCCATATATCGTGTTTACAGCTTCCATAATATCGTGCATATACCGGCCACCCTGCAGGGGTTTACGCAACTTGAAGTTAATTACTACTGCCGAACCTTTAAACCGCGCACTTGGATTCTCATCATACTCCACATGAGCTACTTGATCAGGTGAAATAGAAAGCAAGTCTTGCAATTCCACCACCCTGCCGTTTATACAATAAGCCACATTACCTCCACCTGCATAAGAAACGGTATTGAACAAAGCATTCACTTGAAGTCCGTTCAGGTGTAATTTGTCGAGTAGTGATATTCCATTGCTTGACAATTCTCTCTGTTTAACAGTCGGAATATAGATATCCTTTCCATTACGATGACTGACAGCACTAGAATTAACAACCACTTCATTCAGGGAGATCTGCTTATAAATGGAGTCTTTTGCGTTGTTCGTCTGTGCGCATACAGTATCAATAACGCAAGTCACAAATAATGTAATAATGATTTCTTTCATTTATGTTAATAATTTATTGTTGAAAATAACATTGTAATTCAACTGCAAAATTATAAACATTAAAAATGAAGTCAAAATAATCGGGACAGAAGGGAAGAAAGTGTGACAGACGGCAATCTGATTGGGATTAACGGGACTATTGGGGGATGAATGGGTAAGTGATTAAGTTCCTATCAAACCCTGAATCTGTTGTATATAAGCCCTCGATACAGGAATTTTTCTATCAACCTTGTCAAGCGTCAGCAAGAAGCCTTTGGAGTTGCCTTCAAAATGAATAATATGGTTTACATTCACGATGAAAGCACGATGGCATTTCAGTATGTATCGGTAATTGGAAAAAATATCACACATCTGTTTCAATGTGCATCTGATAGTGGATTTACTTATCTTCAAATCTTCAATATAATATAAATCAACATAGTTAGCATTAGATTCGGCGAAAACAAAGTTACATGGTAATAAACGGACACTGCATTTAGCCGAATTTTCTATTATCACATGCTGATCAATTTCTTTATCATCAGGCTTGGAAATGTCCTCATTAAGTCTGTCGGCTAATGTCTGGTTCATCTTTACAGCCTGCTTTAATCGTAATGAAAGAATATTATTACGTTGAATATATTCCAATGAAATTAAAGCAAAAAATGAAACAGAAGCCACATATAGATAATACACGGCAACATTTTCAAATGTAAACACTCCAGTATCATCAATCCATCCGTATACCACACTTCCTGTGTGGACAACAGAATTCAATGTACAAATCATTGGAGAAAGCAATAATATATTGAATATAGAGAAACAGATATCGCGCACTATATTATTTTGACCATATCTATAAGGCAACCTACACAGACATGTAGTAATCAAATCCGACAACAAGCACGATACTGCATTCAACAATCCACACCCAAATATAAGAATCCACTTGCCTTCTTTTGTTTCGGCAATGCCAAATGGTTGCAAAATACCTAAAACAAGTATTACAATCAATGACGTAACGATTACGTACAATTTATTTCCTCTGGCAAAATTCTTATAGTGTTCCTTTCGTATCATTGTTATGTTATTTTCTGCAAAGTTACAAAAAGAAATTCAATATATTTAAAATCGTCAGCCGTAATTTGTGCCTGGAACATTCATTCATTTGACAACATGGAAGATACTGTTCTCTATTTTTATTCAATAACAAAAAAAATTACAACGCTTCAAAAAAAACGGGCTTATTCACAGCAAAATAATATTTGGTACGAAATACGCGAAAATAGAGTAATCATACAAACTACTGATAATCAACAAATTGGCACTATGGAGCAAAATCACGACATCTAAATGAGTTGTAACTAACGCCTTTTTGGCATTCAAGTAACCGTTATCAGCGCTCCAACTAACGGTCAAACGCAATTCATTTAACCGTTAGTGACAACCCCAAATGGCGTAAACGGAAAAATAGAAAATATATTCTGCTATTCTAGGTTACCTTTTCTGTCTTAATATCTCTAGTTTGAGTGTTTTCAAACGTTAAATTTCGGTACAGAATTATTACAATATAATTGCTGCCAAGTAAACTTTTGAACCAAACAAACAAAAGGACATGGACCGGATAAAGTGCACCATTTTCTCACCGCACTAACCACTCGGGCACATTTCCCCTGCAACCTCTATCCACATGAATGTATATTGTGTGTGTAAAGAATTATAAAAATGCAGTAAACGCCAACTAATTAAAAATTTACTTGAATCTTTTACTACATTAATACAAATTGGTACTATTGAACAACACGCCTGCATGGAAAAAGCAGACAAGTATTCACTAGTTTTGAAAAAAATAGTTAAAATCATCCTGGTTTGATAAAATTTTAGTATTTTCGCATCAAATATATACTGACATGATAAACATATTCAACAGAGATAAAGTAAACAAGGGCGATCTTATTAAAATTAAGATTCTAAAATTCTATATTGCTAATGGAAATTCCACCATAATCGATTTATCCAAAGACTTGAATCTCAGTGTTCCGACTACGACAAAGTTAATTAACGAAATGTGTGATGACGGCTATGTAAAAGAGTTTGGAAAGCTTGAGACCTGTGAAGGACGACATCCAAATTTATACGGTGTAAATCCCGATTCAGGATATTTCGTCGGTGTAGACATTAACCACACCTCCCTGAATATCGGTTTGATGAATTTCCAAGGCGATCTGGTTGATTTAAGGATGAAAGATGCCTATCAATTTGAGAACACCCCAAAATCATTGGATGATCTATGTAACCATGTCAGCAGTTTCATCGATGACCTGGATGTAGACAAAGAGAAGATATTCAATGTTAACTTCAACATCTCCGGGCGTGTGAATCCAGATACGGGATACAGTTACAGCGTCTTCAATTTTTCAGAAACCCCACTCAACAAGGTTTTGTCAGACAAAATCGGATTTAATGTTAACATTGACAACGATTCTCGTGCCATGACCTACGGCGAATATATGACAGGCTGCGTTAAGGGCGAGCGCAATGTGCTCTTTCTGAATGTCAGTTGGGGTTTGGGCATTGGCATCGTCATAGACGGCAAACTATACAAGGGCAAGTCAGGATTTTCTGGTGAACTGGGGCATGTACATACGTTCAACAATGAAATACTTTGTCATTGTGGCAAGAAAGGATGTCTGGAGACTGAAGCATCGGGGTCGGCTTTTTATCGCATTTTTTCTGAGAGAATAAAGAATGGGGAGACATCCATATTACTTAACAAATTCAAGGATGGCACTTTAATACTAGAAGACCTTATCCGTGCCACAAATCATGAAGATATGCTCTGCATAGAGATTGTGGAGGAAATAGGTCAAAAGTTGGGAGAGTCACTGGCCGGGCTTATTAATATTTTCAATCCAGAACTTGTAATATTGGGTGGCACCATGTCTACAACCGGTGACTATCTTTTACAGCCAATGACCACTGCCATACGCAAGTATTCGCTTAATCTGATGCTTCGCGATACCCGTATCTGTCTATCCAAGCTTAAGGAACGTGCCGGAGTGATTGGTGCATGTATGCTTGGGCGCAATCAATTGTTTGAATAATTTTGCCACAAGCAGATAGAATGATGTACGGCAATAAAAACAAATTACCCCTTGGGGAAATAATATCCGCCAAGGGGCAATTTATAATGTTTTGTACATTGGCCATCAATATGTATTGCGGCCACATCTGCGAACTATAAAGAAGCAAAAACTTTCTCTGAAATTTCGGATACTACATCGGTTTGTATTCCACAAAAGCCTCCATCGCCTCATAACAAGCCATACCCAGCTTGTCGTATAGCGCGGCTGTGGCACGATTTCTATCCTCAGCACGCTGCCAAAACAGGCGCTCGTCATTGCCAAGGAATGGTGCGCTCTCCATCTGGCTCTGATGCTTCAGTATGGAATTTCGTTTGGCACGCAATTCCTCCGGACTCATGGGCACACACATTTCAATATTTTCAATTTCCCACTCAGCCCATGCCCCACGATACATCCAGATACGACACTCATTCAGCCATTTTGCACCGATTTCCTTTTCCAGGTCTATCGCTGCCAGCACGGCATCTGTGCACTTGCGGTGAGTGCCATGAGGATCGGCCAAATCACCTGCCACATAGATTTGATGGGGCTTCACAGTTGTAAGGAGATTGCGCACAATCTTCACATCACTTTCGGTCATCGGCAATTTCTCAATCTTCCCCGACTCATAGAACGGCAAATCAAGAAAATGCACATTATCCAATGGTATCTGATTAAAGGTACATGCCGTGCGCGCCTCGCCACGACGTATCAGTCCCTTGATTGTCTGTATCTCGCGAATGTCTATATCGCCATCTTTCTTATTGGCAAGAAATTCCTTTATCTCCTTATATTTATTCTTGATAATCTCATCTTTTTCATCACCAAAAATTTGATTGAAACCATTGATGAAATGCATGAAGCGTGTCACCTCCTCATCTCCCACGGCAATATTTCCTGATGTTTCGTATGCCAGGTGCACATTGTGCCCCTGTTGCACTAAGCGGCGAATTGTCCCACCCATTGAAATCACATCGTCATCAGGATGCGGAGAAAATATAAGAACCCTCTTAGGAAATGGCGTGGCACGTTCCGGACGATAAGTGTCGTCAGAATCAGGCTTGCCTCCAGGCCATCCGGTAATGGTATGCTGCAAATCATTGAATATCTTTATATTGGCATTGTAAGCGGAGCCATATAGGGCGAGGAGCTCGCTCAAACCATTTTCATTATAATCCTTATTGGTTAATTTCAGGATAGGTTTACCGGTAATCTGACAAAGCCATACTAATGCGGAGCGCACCAGCTTATCGGTCCACTTGCATGAAGTGACAAGCCATGGATGCACAATACGGGTAAGTTTTGCGGCGGCGGCCAAATCAATTACCACATGTGCATTATCTTTTGTCTGGAGGAATGACGCCGGTATGACATCAGATATCTTTCCTTCTACTGCTTGCTGAATGATATCAGCTTTCTCTTCGCCCCATGCCGTAAGAAATATCGTGCGTGCAGAAAGAATCGTATGGATTCCCATCGTGATAGAGCATGGAGGCACGGTCTCCTGGGTGCCTATGCTCATTGTCATTTCCTCACGTGAAGTGGCATCGATAAGAATCAGTCTGGATGTTGATGTCAAACTGGAGCCTGGCTCATTTGTGGCAATATTTCCAATTCTGCCGATACCGAGCAGCATCACATCGATACCACCGAATGTTTTGATTCGCTGCTCGTATAAACGGCAATAATCCTGTACGGCATCCTGACTTATTGTACCATCGAGCGAGAATACGTTCTGATAATCAATATCAACATGGTCAAGAAAGCGCTTTTTCAGTTGATTGATACTGCTAATGTTACTTTCTGCCACCAACGGGAAATACTCGTATGCATTGAATACCACAACATTTTTGAAACTCAACTTCTCCTCTTTATGCTTTCTTATCAGCTCCTGAAATATTGGTGTCAGTGATAATCCTGTGCCAAGGCCAAGCACACAATATTTCCCCTCTCTTTGCTTTGATCTGATTTCTAATTCAATACAATCGGCAATGTTTCTCGCTCCTTCGTCTATTGTGGCAAAAATATCGGTGGATATTTTTTCACAACGTGTGATTTCCGAACGATCAATAGCTGTCTTAGGCTGGTAAAATTCTACCGGCACTTTGTTCAGCACTATCTGCGAACTCAAATTCAATTTCATATTGATAATATTTTAGTCTTAAATTCTCAATTTAAAAAATCATCCTAATATATTGTTTTTTTCTATGTCCTTAAAGTATCTGTATGTGCCCACTTTCAATTCATCTGTGGCAGCCTCGTCACATACGATGATACCATGCTCATGCATCTGCAGGGCACTAATGGTCCACATCTGGGTCACACATCCCTCTACCACTGCCTGAAGTGCGCGTGCCTTGTGGTGCCCGTTAGCCAAAATCATAACCTCTCGTGCGTCCATCACTGTACCCACGCCCACTGTAAGCGCATGCTCAGGCACCTTCTCGGGATCATTGTCGAAAAATCTGGAATTGGCTAATCGTGTGTCACTGGTAAGTGATTTCACCCGAGTTCGCGAAAGCAGAGACGATCCCGGCTCATTGAAAGCGATGTGACCGTCGGGGCCGATACCTCCGATAAAAAGATCTATGCCTCCTGCACCCACTATCATCTCTTCATAGTGTTTGCACTCGGCAACCAAGTCTTTTGCATTCCCATTAAGTATATGGATGTTTTCTTTCGGGCAATTGATATGGTCGAAGAGATTACGAGCCATAAAAGAATGATAACTTTGCGAATGTTCTATCGGCAAACCCACATATTCGTCCATGTTGAATGTGATCACATTTTCAAACGATACGCGTCCGTCCTTGTACGCCTTTACTATTTCGCGATACATTCCTTCGGGGGAAGAACCTGTAGGCAATCCCAGCACAAACGGTTTCTCTTTGCTTGGATTAGCTGCATTTATTTTCTCCACAACGCGATTGGCCGCCCATTTAGACAGCAATTCATAATTTTTTTCAATAATTAGTCTCATAGTCATTTACCTTATTTTGATATATAATCAACGTCACCACTCAAACCGGTTTTCCTTGTATCTTTCCGGCCAAATATGTGGTGCATAGATATAGCCGTAACTATCGTAGATAGTGGCGAGATGTGTCATTCGTTTCACGAATGCGTCATAGTTTTTGTTTGCCACCGGTGTCCATAGCACTTCGGCAAGGGCAGCCATGCGTGGCAATATCATATATTCCACCTGATTTGTGTATGGGATATACTCTGTCCAAAGATTAGCCTGTGCACCCAATATGTGACTTTTCGATTCCGCAGACAGAGAATCCGGGGCAGGATCCATCTCGTATACCTTTGACACCGGCAGATAACCGCCGATACTCTGTGGCTCATATTTGGTCTCTTTGGCTTGGTAAAAGTCAAAATATGAATAATCCATGGGCGCCATTATCACATCATGCCCTAGTTTCGCTGCTATATTTCCAGGTCCTACACCGCGCCAGCTCATTACGGTAGCACTCTTATTGATTTTTCCACCAAGAATCTCATCCCAGCCGATGATACTACGGCCTTTGGAATTGATATACATCTCCATGCGATTAGTAAAATATCCTTGCAAATGTTTGCAGTCCAAACCTTGTGCCTTGGCAAGAGCCTGACACTTGGGGCAACTTTCCCACCGTTTTGTAGGGGTTTCATCTCCACCTATATGAATGTATTTTGAGGGGAACACATCCACAAGTTCGTCAATAATATCCTGTAGGAAAGGATAAATCTTATCATTGCCCAGACAAAGCACATCCCAATATACGCCCCAATTGTGTCCCACTTCGTAAGGACCGCCCGTACAACCCAGTTCGGGATAAGCTGCAAGTGCCGCTTTCATGTGTCCTGGCATCTCTATTTCAGGGATTACCATAATATTGCGCTGACCTGCATATTTCACAATCTCTCTTGCCTCATCCTGTGTGTAATAGCCACCGTAAGGAATGCTGTCATCCAAGTAAGAATTATGTCCCACAACAGTTCCGCTACGTTTCGAGCCAATCTCTGTCAAACGAGGATAATGCTTTATCTCTATACGCCACCCCTGATCATCACTAAGGTGCCAATGAAATACATTCATATTATGCAGAGCCATTATATCAATGAATTTCTTAATAAAAGAGATTGGGAAGAAATGCCTGCAACAATCAAGCATCATTCCCCTATGTACAAACCGAGGAGCGTCATTTATTACCACGGCCGGGATATTGATATTCTCGGGGTTGTCTATTACTGGCAACGACTTACGTAGCGTCTGGATGCCATAGAATACTCCGGCAGGTGTGCTTCCGGCAATAGTAATTTGTTTGTTGGTCACAGTCATGCGATAGGATTCTTTACCTTGTATCTTGTGATCTATCATAAGAATGACAGGGCTGATCTTCTTAACATTATTGGATTCAACACCAAGTTTCAAACCTGTCAGTTCAGAGATATATTCGGCAAGAAAATTTGCATTAAGCTGCATCTGCGGATCATTGCCCGTATAGACAATGGGCGTATTAGAATTTAATGTAAAAGCCTTACCTTTAGAAATTGAAATACTTTTAGGTAAAGGAACAATGTCATAGTCTGCTGTTGCTGATTTAACTGTAAGCAGAGATGTCCATAAAGCCATAATTAACAGGATACGTTTATTCATAGATAAATTAATTATTTAGTTGTACTTTGCATTATTATTCAGCCCTCTTCTTCCAATCGTCTTTCACGAAACTTGTTGGATAGGTGGCATGATTCAATATCTCACCTCCACGCAGATGGACGTAAGTATTGAAAGAGCGTTGCCCCTCTTTGAGAATTATCACACGCCCGCCATTACTCAGGTGGTTATATTCTGTATTGCCGCCGGTGTAACGTCCGTATGCAAGAAGTATGCCATGATACATTGTGGCATAATCATTATCATGATCATGACCAACAAAAACTCCCATAACATCTCCACTCTCTTTCATCGCCATAAACATACCTGTATTCAGATCGGGTGAACATGCTTTTTCCATTCTTGTACCAATAAGAATTGCATCTTCATTTGTTGCAGCCTCATTGTATTCTCTTAAAGGAATATGGAAGAATGCAAGGGCCGGAACTGTTGCCCCTCCATTTGTATCCCTTAGTTTCTTTGCCTGTTGGCGATACCATTCCACTTGTTCAAATGTCAGCCAGGCATAGCCTTCCTCACCGGTCATTTTCGCCATGCTGTGAGAATCCAGGCAATAGAGATTAGCAGCGGTATGACTGCCATCACTAGATTTTATATTAAGCACATAATCTGGTGATGCCAAACCATTGCGGTCTGGCTGTATATTGTTCTTTGCAGTGCGTATCTGATCATATAATTGTGCATTTGTGCAATCGAACTGTTCGTCGTGATTACCGAAAAGCATCACAAATGGTACATTTTTGGCGGATATGCAGTCGAGTACTACCTGCAAAGACTTTGCTGCGGGTGAAGAATAGACGTTGTCACCTGTGAAGACCACGAGGTCTGGACGCTCGGCATCCACAAGTTCATTGATGCATTTTATTGCCACATCCGATTTGTAAGTACCCAATACATAATGGACATCGGTAAACTGCAATATTTTAAATTCGCCCTTTCTGTTGAATTTCAACTGCTGTGCATTGATGCAAACCATCAATGCAAGCAGTAATGCAGTGAGAAATATCCTTTTCATCACTCCACTATTTTGTTTTCCAAATTCCAATTCATTATTGCTGATATCACCGGTATCAAGCTCATCGCTATTTTGCGCTGTCCCTGATAGTTGGGATGCCATGACGCCCCCATGTCATAATCATGAGTGACAATGCCCGTCATTGTATTTGCCATATATACGCCTTTCATCATTTTTACACGTTCGCGCAAGATATCCGAACAACTTGTTAGATAAAGATTTGCCGAATGAGGTGTGACGCAGAGCACGGGCACATTGCCATAATGACTGCGTATGCTCTCTATCATCTTGATATAAGCATCCACATATTGGTCTTCTGTTGGAATCGCGGTTGGAGAGAAGTCATTTGTACCCAAATTAATAATCACCAGATTCGGTTTGTAGGCCATGAAGTCATAAGCCTCAATGCCATGAGCGTCAAACATCTTGGTATGACGAGTGGTCATATTCTGCTTTGAAACTTGAACGGAGTCGCCCCAATCGCGCACCATACCTTGACCGGAATGAGCAATCAGTGCATAGTCTGCATTAAAATACCTGGCAATAATTGGGCCATAAGCCTTGTCACAATTCTCTGTTTCCAGTTCGAACGGTTCCTCGGCGCTTTTGCTCTCAGTGCCATATCCGCAGGTGTAAGAGTCGCCATAAACCTCTATCATCCGTTCCTTATGTGGCACAGATTTCAGTGTTCCTTCCTTTGAGAGAATGATATTATGAATTGTAGTACATCCGTATTCACCCTCAGTGCATTTCTGCAGGCGCAACAGGTGCGCGCCATGGCTCAGACCACTGGCCAACACAATGACATGTGACGGTTGGGTGCTGGATATCTTTATCTTCTTAATCCACTTCCCGTCTATAAATACATTGTGATAACTTGTACCCGCTTCTGACACATCGATTGCGATAGAGCCTCCCGTGAAATATGTTTGCAGATAAACACCTGTCCAATCATAGCTCACCGCTCCGTCACTAGCCACTGATGTACGTCCTGTATAGGTGACACCATTGTCATTGGCTTTCATCTTTTTGCCTGAATTGCTACCCTCCATTTGTATGGAGACAGCAATCATCAAGACCAATAATACACATATTTTTTTCATGTCTTCCAAAATATTTTTTTAGTTGTAAATATACTTGTCACCATCATACAAAGGGCTGTAAGGATCACGCCCTTAAAGAATCCCAGCCACGGTGTGGCGCTCATCATGTCGATGTAATCATAAATGCCGAGTATGCCCAATATTGGTATTACCACCATAGAACTCGTTACGTAAGCAATCATAGGATTCTTGCCGACAAGTTCAAGCGGTACTGATAACCAACGAAATTTGTAGTAATCGCATGTAAGTGAGAAAAATGTCATGGCAAAGAATGCCATCCCACCTGTAACAAAGAGGTAACTGAATGTCACATCATCCTTACGTATACCGCCCTGGAAAGCCTCTATGCAAATGCCGAGTAACAAGAAGTATGTACCATACAGGCAAAACTTTCGCCAAAGCACCATCTCTGTATCGTCTGAACGTAACAGATATAGCAGAATTGCTGTCTCTATAACTGTTAGCGACAGATTGAGTAGCATCAAACGATTGTATAGGCACACCACATTGGTAACGATTACTACCAACGAAAGCAACATGATGTAAGGCGCAAGACGCTTTTTAGTCGCATCATCGTCTACAGTTTCCTCTGGTGTGATGGCAAGCCATCTCTTTAGTATATCACCAGCTGCGATACCGGGGATGATGATGAGCATATATTCCAGAAAACGGAACTGATACATCCATGGTATCGGTGTGAATGCGTCCAAACTATGTTGCCATGATCCGTTAACACCTGCGGATAGAAACAATGCCAGGATGAACGGGATAATGGCAAGTCTACTAATTGCATTTTTCATCGTGAAGATGTATATTATGCTCCCGACTACAGAAACATTGGCGAGTATCAGTATGATAATGTCACTGTCGTTCACGGAAAACGGCTTGCCCCCAGCATAAGGTTGAAACAGTATCCATGCTATGCCTATGGCGTAAGCAATGGTGTTTACCACCCTGTCCCACAAGTGTGGAAGATGGAAAGGATTGCGCATGAACATAATAAACATCAGAATAAATCCGAGTATAGCAACAGCGTATTTCATCCGTTGGTCTTCGTATCCCAACATGAATGGGAACATGTGCAGAATGTAGATGGCATAGAATGTCAGTTTGATCCATCTCAGAATACTCTTCCTGCACAATTCCATCTTACTCACACCATTTTCGAACTGCCTTCCAAGTGAAAGCGGTATTGCCGCCCCCATGGAGAAGAGAAAGAATGGAAATATCAGGTCAACCCAAGTAATGCCATAGATGGTGGGCGTGAAGACATGGTCTGGTGGCGGTACCTGTGCATGATACATCCATGCAGGAAGCACCTTGAAAGCCTCTGTGGCAGATAGTATCATTGTCATAATAGCATATCCGCGCAAAGCATCTAGTGATTTTGCTCTTTTTGTTGTCGACATTTTATTAACGTTTCTTTATTGGCCAATAGTTGGTTTTCCAAAGTTCAGGTTTCGCAATAAGGTGACAGATGTCGAAAACCATAAGACCATCGCTCTTTTCCAAGTTAATCCTTACCGCCTCGGGCAACTTCTCAGGAGTAGAATATAGTTGATCTACCAACAGTCCACCTATAAATTTATGACCTCCAAGAATAGTACGCAATTTATTACAAGAACCTTCAACATTATACCAGTTGCTGCGCAAAGATTCAAAATCTGTTTCGTTCTTCAGCCCTTTCGTATTCTTTGCTGCTTCCTCAGCGGTGATGTCTGTATAATAGTTGCCTGTGATATATGTGTCGAGCAATTCCATATAACCATATTTGTGATAATCCTTTGTTGCCCAGTCATAATCTTTAGACGGGTCATAAGTTTTGCTCGCAAAGTTTACTCCCACTTCATAATATGATGGATACCAAGCTCCTGTATATGTGCCAAAACTGATTCTAGAATTCACTGTTTTAACGCTCTTGCGTGCTTTTGCCATGAAATCATAGATATTTTTTGTGCGCCATTCTATCCATTTGTTGAACAGTTGCCCACGTTTAATGTGTGATTTGCCTTCTGCATCCTTTTCCCATGTGAATATATCTTGTGGAAAATGCTTCATCTTGGCACCTGTGTATTTTTCAAAAGCCATACGCGACATGTTTGAGAAATCAGCCTCAATACCGTCATATCTTACTCTGTCCAGTAGTATACCGTCTAGAGCGGGGTACTTTCTTACCAAATCGCACATCACTTTCAATATATATTCTTGAAAATCAGCATTAATTGGGTTTACCATTGCGCCATATTTTTCTTTTTCTTCTGTGATAGGCTTCATTCCATTGGGTGTATACATCATGGATGCCCATTCTGGATGGGATGAATAAATGAGACCACGATCGAAATAGTTATGACCGGCTACGAAGACGTTCATCGTGGCATGAACTTTCATACCAAGACGGTGTGCTGTCTGAATAAATCTGCCCAAATAGTCGAAATCGGGACGATTAAATCCTTTCCATTCTTTCATCTTTGGAGCATATTTTGTATCAAATAAAACCTCTCCTGTTATCGGACGCACATCAACAGCAGCATCAGTAAAGCCCAAATCGTGAACTTTCTGCAGATAAAAATCTATACTGTCAGGATTGCTGAACCGCTGGAAATTCGCCTCGGCATCAAACCACATGAATTTTGGTTTATTCGCTTGGGCAGATACCGATGAGGCAAACGTCAAAGCAAAAACGATTGTGAATAATTGATATAAGTTTTTTGTTAACATTTTCATTGTTATATTTATTTTTTTCCTTTTTTCCAATATCTTTCTATATCCTCTAATGACATCCCAGCTGTTTCAGGAACCAACTTCCACATAATCAGCATATATGGTACACACATCACGGCAAACATGATGAATGTGCCTGCAGGAGTGAGATTTTGGAGCATCCACGGCGTAAGTTGTCCGATTAAAAATGTTCCAATCCACAGAGCAAAACCCGCAATAGACATTGCAATGCCACGTAAACTGTTGGGATACATTTCGGATAGCAACACAAAGACTACGGCGCTGATTGATATTGCGCAGCAGAAAACGTAAATCAAGAAAAATGTGAGCATGAACCATACGGAGAGTCCGAGTGAATCACGACCGATAAAATAGACAGCAATAAGAATCAACGATATTATCATTCCTGAAACACCATAATAAATCAGTTTTTTCCGGCCTATCTTATCAATAATAAACATGGCAATCACAGTAGTTACAGTATTTACAACACCCACAAGAACCTGACAGAACAAAGGATCTTCCAATCCGGCATCCTTGAATATCGATGGTCCATAATATAGCACTGCATTAACACCCATAAACTGTCCTAGTATGGCAATGCACACACCAATAATTACGGCTTTCATTATGCCTGGACTAAAAAGTGCGCGCCATTCAGATTTTGCTTCGTTGGAAATCATGGATCGGGTATCAGAAATCTGTTTTACGACATCTCCATACTCCGTGTATATTTTGCCTAATATCCGTTCTGCCTTGGATTCCTTATTGTGCACGATAAGCCAACGTGGGCTTTCCGGTATATAAAACAATACTATGAAGAATATTATTGCCGGTGTTGACTCCATACCCAACATGCCACGCCACACATCGCTGACAAAGATCTTCTGCATTATTGCACTACTGAACGTTTCAGTTTGCGAAATATTTAGCAACATATAATTAATAAGGTAGGCTGCAAGAAATCCTATAGTTACCGCTAACTGGTAAAATGATACCAGTCGCCCACGATATTCAGTAATGGCTATCTCGGAAATATACATTGGTGCGACAATTGAAATGATACCAATGCCAACGCCTCCTATAAAGCGTGATGCCACCAAACATGCAAATGTGGGACTGACAGCACATCCTATACCAGAAATAGCAAAGAGAAATGCTGATAGAAACATTGATGGCTTACGCCCCATTTTGTCGCTTAATACTCCTGCGAATGATACTCCTATTATTGAGCCTATTAGAGCACAACCAACGTACCAACCCTGTTGCATCACATTGAGATGGTAAAGATTAACCACTTGATCTATAGTGCCAGAAATCACTGCTGTGTCATATCCAAACAACAGACCGCCGACAGCAGCTACAATGGAAAGGAAAAATACGTATCCTATTTTTGCTTTTTTCATATACAGATTTTAATTATATTTCAAAATATTCTTTATAACGATCATATAGATGGCTGGCCTGAATGTATGCCGACTGAGGGCTGAGAAAATGTGAAAATTCGAAAGTTATCGCCTTGTCATAATGACAACGTTTGGCCGCCTCTAGTTTGAGACGTAGTTTATCAAACTTGATAGGCAGGAAATGAATAGGCATATCACGATCAAAAGTCTCAGCATTTGTCCAGCATTGCATCCCGTATCTTTCAGCAAGTTTCTTGTTTACAGAGAAAAAAGCATCCAATTCATCATAGTCAATATGCCCGTCCTGAAAGGCGCAAGCATCAACCACATCATGAATACCATCAAAAATTTCATTCCATTCACGTTCATGTTCCTCAACTGATACGGCTTGGTCGTTTGTCATCTTTGTTGTACCCATCACAGCTTTCTTACCATCTATCCACGGGGAAATAAAGACAGGCAGACCACCTGAAACATCTTTACACTGTTTGCCCATAGCATGGAATGTAGGTATGGCTCCCTTTGTTTTACGGCTTATCTCTGTACTGATATACCATCCCTTGAAACTCTTGTGATGGCCATAACGTTGCCAAACTTCATCAATCACAAATCTATTATCATCTATCTCCTGTGACATATCGCCTGTATCCCAATAGTGACCGGAGTCATACAGTCCGAAATAAAACTTCATTCCATATTTATCTGCAAGCCTCAGATACATATCTATAAGATCAACAGATGGCATATAACAGCCTTTCTTTAATAAATAAGGTGAAGGGTAAGTTATAAACTTGCGATATCCAGAACGGATTACTATCACTGTGTCAATACCAATTGCTTTCATGTTCATGAAATCCTGGTCCCATTCTTTCTCGCCCCAATTCTGATGAGGAATATCGTGAGATATTTCGTCAAGGAATGTTCCTGTGATAGGAAGAGCATTTTTTTTAGGAACAATAAGTCCTCCATTTGTCCCAATAACAGTAGTTTTTTGCGGTTTACCTCCGTTGGATGCCTTTAATAGCGACGGTGCCAATAATGCTGATGCACTAGTCAAGGCAAGTTTTTTGAGAAAATTTCGTCTGTTGGTCATGGCTAAATATTTTGAGATTTATTAAATATTTTATTAAATCGGGGGCTAAGTTAGTGCTTTTTAAAGTAATATCCAAATTATTTTCATGAAAAATTTGGAAGTTATTAAAATATTACATATATTTGCACCATTATTCTTAAAATATCAGATAAAATACTATTGGAGATTATTTAAATCTTAATAAATTAGATCTATGATGAACTTAAAAATGGCACAAAGCGGTTCTCTATTGAAGAAAGCATTATTGCTTACTTTCATGGCATTAATTTGGTTACCCTTTTCGGGGTTTGCCCAAAATGTTGTGAATGGTATTGTTAGAGACGGTACAGGTGGTACGCTTCCCGGTGTAAGCGTACAAGTAAAAGGCACAAGAAACGGTGTTGTTACCGATCTTGATGGTAATTTTGTTATCAAGGCTACCGCCAAGGATGTCTTGGTATTCTCTTATGTTGGCATGAAAGGTCAGGAAGTCAAGGTTGGGAACCGAACTTCAATTACAGTAACAATGAACGATGATGAATCGACATTGAATGATGTGGTAGTTGTAGGTTATGGTACAGCAAAGAAACAATCACTGACGGGTGCTGTATCTGCGTTGAAAGGCGACAAATTGCTTGAGGCCCCTTCAACGAATGTATCCAGCCTGCTCGGTGGTCGTCTGCCTGGTCTTACATCTGTGCAGACATCAGGTGAACCTGGTAATGATCAGGCTTCACTACGTATACGTGGTTCGCAGTTTAACGCCCTATACATTGTAGACGGTATGCCACGTTCCATTAATGACATTGACCCTAACGATATTGAGAGCGTGTCTGTATTAAAGGATGGCGCCTCTGCTGCCGTTTACGGTTTGTCTGCTGCTGGTGGTGTGGTTATCATCACCACAAAAAAAGGCAAAGAGGGCAAAGCACAGGTTTCTTATTCGGGCTCGTATGGAATCTCATTGAATGCCAATTTCCCTAAATTCATGAATGGTCCAGAGTTTGCCAACTATTACAACATGGCTGACATGATGGACAAGTTGGCAAACGGTTCAATAGCAGACCGTGCTGACTATACTCCTGTCTTCTCCCGTAAAAACGTTGAGGCCATGCTTAATGGAGACCCTACAGACGGTTGGGATAATGTAGACTATATAAATAAGGTGTTCGGTACAGGTATTAATCAGAAGCATAATGTAACATTGCAAGGAGGAACTCCAGATATGCACTATTTTCTGTCTGGTGGTTTCCAAAATCAGAAAGGTAATATTGACAACTTCACTTACAATCGTTATAATATGCGTGTGAATCTTGACACAAAGGTAGGAAAAGACTTTACAGTCTCTTTTGGAACAGTTGGCACAGTTGGTCGCCGTAAGACTCCTGGATATTCGTCAGGAGGTTCCGATGACGGCTCGGAAAGTTCTGGAGAAGTAGGTTGGTTATCAATAGGCCATCAGGCAATCATGATGCACCCTTATTTGCCAGAAACATATAATGGGCTTTACACAGGTACCATTCCTAAGAATGCAGCCGTAGTCTACAGTCCTTTGGCCGCAATCAATAATTCTGGTTATAAGAAGACAAATAGTTTTGATTTAGAGACAAATATCAGTATCCAGTATGACGCGCCTTGGCTTAAAGGCTTGACATTTAAGGCTACAGGATCATATGACTATGGATCATCACAGAGTAAAAATTTGGACAGCCCATACCAGACATACACAATGTCTACTTCATCTGATAATTTCGGAACGTATATTCTTAATAACGATCCTCGCAGTCTGACACTTAATCACGTTGCCGACGGCCAGTATACCACACAACAGATGGTTGGGCAACTAAGCATGGAATATGCCCATCTTTTCGGCAAGCACAATTTGGATGCCATGTTATTGGTTGAAGCACGTGATTACAAGGTTAGCGATTTCGCAGGATATGTAAATAATGTTCCTTTTGCAGAATTACCCGAACTTAATTATGGTCAGGCGATCACATCATCATCTCCTGTATCAGGCTATAGTACTCATACTCGTTCCTCTGGATACGTATTCCGTATGAAATATGATTACAACAACACTTATCTTGCAGAGTTGAGTGGTCGTTATGACGGTTCTTACAAGTTCAATGGCAATGTTTCCAGCAAGCGTTGGGGATTCTTCCCATCATTATCTTTGGGTTGGCGTCTCACGCAGATGTCGTTCATGAAGAACACACACAATTGGCTAGATGATTTTAAGCTCCGCGCATCTATAGGTTTATTGGGTAATGATGATGGCGTTTCTCCATATTCATTTCTAAATACATATTCATTTGGTGGAAACAGGATTATCAATGGTACGATGGTTCACTCTCTTTACACCTCAACAGTACCAAATCCAGAACTCACATGGTCCAAGACGCGTTCACAGAATGTTGGTTTTGATGCCACATTATTGGGTGGAATGCTTGGTGTCGAGTTTGACGTATTCTACAATTACACATACGACCTATTGTTTGCCATGGGTGGTAATATGGCTCCCTCTATGGGCGGATATTACACAACATGGGAAAATTACGGAAGACAATCCTCCCAAGGTTTTGAGTGGATTCTGACTCACCGCAACAAGTTCATAATTGCAAGCAAGCCTTTCAACTACAATATAAGCGCAAACATGACATATTCCACAAATAAGTGGCTTCGCTATCCTGATAGTCCAAACTCCATGGAGTGGCGCAAAGTTGTCGGCACCAGTGTTGATGCATATAGTGCATGGGTAGCTGATGGACTGTATCGTACAGAGGAAGAGATAGACAATTCTGCATGGTACAGTGGTTCTCGCCCTAATCTGGGTGACATAAGATACAAGGACCTTAATGGAGACGGACAGATTGATGAGCAGGATAAAACACGCATCGGTCGCAGCAACCGTCCACAGATTATGGCTGGTCTGAACATTGGCGCAAACTGGAATGGCTTCGATTGCAATGTGCAATTTACTGGTGGTTTCAAGTTTGATGTATCTTTGCTGGGCACCTATTATAACGGATATGATGACAATACAATCTGGTCTCAGACGTTCAAAGAGGGTGCGAACTCACCATTGTGGCTTGTTCAAAAGTCTTACAGCATAGATAACCCTAATGGCGAATACCCACGTATCACATTAGGCAACACCACTCACGGTGGCAATAACGGACTGGCTTCCACATTCTGGATGAAGAAAGGCGACTACGTGCGTCTGAAATCAGTCCAGTTGGGTTATACCCTGCCACAAGCTTGGATGAATACGATCGGACTCACACGCATTCGTCTATATATTGAGGGATCCAACCTTTTCACAATAGACAATCTACCCGAAGGTGTTGATCCGGAATCTCCTCGTGTAAATAATGGCTACTATCCACAACAACGTACGTTCATGGGTGGTGTCTCCGTTACATTCTAACCTTAATAAAATACAATTATGAAAGTAAAATATATTGGATTGTTTTTGTTCGCTGCGGTCACAGGATTGAGTTCCTGCAACGATTATCTCAACATAGATCCTACAGACCAATCATCGGACAGATTGGTTTGGAGCAGGTCTGATTATGCTGAAATGGCTATCAACTATTTCTATTCAGACATTCCATACCTAGGCAGTTACAGTGACTATCAGTATTTGGCCGGTATGACCGAAGGACTTACTGATGAGTTCAAATATAGTGACATGACATATAATTCATTGATGTATATTCCTAATGAGACTTCCTATGGTGGCTCCACGCTCACGGCAGGTTATGTTGACACATACTTCGGTAAGTGGGGGAATACCTATGAGGAAATACGCCGTGTGAACGAGGCATTAAGTAAACTTGCTGCAAGTTCTTTTGACACTAAAACAAAGACACGCTTCGAAGCTGAATTGCGCTTCTTCCGTGGCATGTATTACTTTGAATTGCTCAAACGTTATCATCAAGCAATCATCTATGATGCAAATTTGTCACAGATATCAACCAATAAGGCACTAAGTCCAGAGGCTGATTGTTGGACTTTTGTATACAAGGATTTAAAGTATGCTGGAGAAAATCTGCAAGTTAGCACAAGCCCTACAGGACGATTGACAAGTGGTGCTGCTTACGCATTGATGTCACGTGCAATGCTGTATTGTGAAAATTGGGAAGCAGTAAAGGAGGCTGGTGACAAAATCATTTCTATGGGATATAACCTTACAAACAACTATGCTGATGCTTTCACCAGTGGAAACACTGAGGATATTTTCCAATATTCATATAGTTCAAGCAACAACATATCTCACAACTTCGACACATATTATGCTCCTGGCGGAGACAAGGCTTTAGATGGAAATAATGCCTCCGGTGCTTATGCTACACCCACACAAGATATGGTTGAGGAGTATGAATATTCTGCCGCTAGCGGCAAGACTGGCAAGCCAGACTGGACCAAGTGGCATTCTCCTACAGGCGTTAGCGATACACCTCCTTACTCAGAACTCGAACCACGTTTTGCAGCAACTATTATATATAATGGTTCCACCTGGAAAGAACGCGCTATAGAGCCATACGCAGGGGGTACTGACGGTTGGTGCGAGTGGAAAACTGAGGCTCAGCCTTCAGGGCGTACTACAACAGGATATTATCTCCGCAAACTTGTGGATGAGACTCATCACTTCTCTAAAGTCCAAGCAAGCACGCAGCCATTTATTGCATTCCGACTAGCTGAGGTATATCTGAACTATGCTGAGGCTTGTTATCGCTTGAATGATGCAGCCACTGCGCTTAACTATATCAACAAGATACGTATGCGAGTAAACTTACCTGCATTAAAAGACCTCACTGGCGATAACCTCTTCAATGCTTTGCGTCACGAGCGCAAGGTGGAATTAGCTTATGAGGGGATGTACTATTGGGACATGCGTCGTTGGGGCCTGTCAACGACAACATTTACTGGCATCAAACGTCACGGACTGAAAATTGAGAAGAACGCAAACGGTTCGTTCACATATACATACGTTACGATTGACGATCAGAACATGAATTATCCTGCAAAGATGAATCGATTCCCGATTCCCCAAACTGAACTTAATAACAATAAGGATATTGAACAATTCTCAGAATGGAAATAAAACTTATAAACATGAAAAAATATAAATTATATATATGTGCCGGTCTTGCAGCTTTGTTTGCATTTAGCGGTTGTGTGGGCGAAGATTACGTTGGGCCAACTGCTGACCGTGCTGGCATCACCAGCCTGACTGCCTATTTCACATCAGGAACATATAAGGATAAGGCTGCTGTGGCATGGACTGTGGGAAACAGTGCGGATAAAACAGACTATATTATTCCTGTTCCATGGTATTATCCAGAGGAGAGTGATAGTACAACTGCAAAATACATGTCGGCAATGAAGGTGGTTGCCATATTGGAAAACAACTGTATTATAGACCCACCTATCGCCGTACTCGATTTGACTAAGAAAAATGTTTATACATACACCGACCCTTATGGAGCAAAGAAGCAGATAACAATATCTGGCGAAATGATTAAATCAAACAAATGTGCTATGAAGGTATTCACTGCCTCTCCAGGAGATTTGAGTGGTATTATTGACGAAGATAACAAAACCATCTCGTTGGTTACTGCTGCTGATTTGGCTGAATGTACAGCAGAGGTTACACTTTCTCCTCATGCCACAATTAGTCCGAACCCAGCACAGATACACGATTTCAACAATGGATTCAAATTCACTGTGACAGCAGATAATGGTGTAGACAAGGCAGAATATACTGTCGTCAAAAATGTGCCCCCAAAGATTGCCAGTGGCTACCGCAAGGGCAGTGAGGTCAAACTCTTTGAGAATGACATGACCATGCTCGGAGTAACCAATTCCGGAGCAATTCATCCTACACTGGCATGCATTGGCAGTTATGTAATACTCGATCTTGGTGATGGTTCCGCTCCTCAGTATTTCAAGAAAGCCACAGGTTCCAAAGTCGGTACAATCAATTTGGGCACTGCCAATCCTAATGGCGCAATAACCAGCGACTGCGCAGGCAACATGCTCATCAGTAATTACGCGGCGAGTGGATCTACGATGAAAATTTACAAGACCAATGCTGTAACCTCAGCTCCAGAGTTGCTTATTTCTTACGATAATGGACTCGGTGTAGGTATTGGTTCTCGTCTGCACGTTCAGGGTGATTTGAATAAGAATGCTATTATCACAGCTACACCTGAGAGTTGCTCAAATGCAATACGTTGGATAATTACCGATGGTAAAGTTGGCCAGCCTGAGAACATCCTGTTCAGTGGCGTTAATGCTTGGGGAAAACAAGATGGAGTAGCAAAAGTGGTGGCCCGTTCAACAAATACTGCAGATGGATGTTTCTTCGATTACTATAATGGTGGCGCATGTACGATGTATTATGCAAATGATTGGAACAGTCCCACTCTACAATTGACGGCTAACAGCAATGGAGCCGGATGGGGATACAACACAGGTGCCATTGATACGCGCTCTTTCAATAACACCAAGTATCTCTCGATATTTGAGATGGGATATTGGCCTGATTGGGGAATGCCTGGTCATATCTATCTCTATGATGCTTCAAATGTATCATCACTAACAGGAACTTTGGATGCTTGTAATGCATTAAAATATGTTCACACGATAGGAGATCTCTATGGCACTGTTGGTTATGCTAGTGATGGCCGCTTTGGTGACGTATTGATGACACCGTCTGATGATGGTTACTTCATGTATATCTTCTACACATCAAACACCCACATGTCATTCGGCGGATTCCAAATTGATTGTATTGACAAATAAAATAATTTCAGAACCTGTATCAAAAGGCATACCATAGCCTTTTGATACAGGTTCACTAAAAAACGAAATGTATATGAAAAGATTAAATATATTGCTCATATCAGCAATCGCGATATCATTCTCATTATCTGCTTGCGATACTACCGATCATGAAGATACTCTTGCAAATTGGAAATGGGATAGAACAGAGGCCAACCCAAACATTGTAAGTCAAGGTTGGGAAAACGTAGATTCTGTATTTGGTGACTTCCCGGCATACCTGAATATATACAAATCACCTACCAAGATAGACAACGACAGTGTGATAGCGTATATAGCTGTGGCAGATATGACTCGCGCCAAATTCGGAGTGACAGGTGAAATCCATTGGAGTGATGCCGCTAAAGGCTATGGTAACGATAAAGTGTATACTCCTACAGAGTTTTACAACAACAATGGTTCACCATTAGTAGTTATCAACGGAGGACTTTTCTTCTATGACAACAGTGCTGTATCCACAGGATTCTATTTTAGCCAGAGTGCCGCATATAAAGATGGTAAGATGCTAAGTCCAAACCAGAATTATTATTCTTCAGACTGGCAAAACTTCTGGTATCCGACTATTGGCTTCTTCTATCAGAAGAAAGACGGTTCGTTCGAGACTACATGGACATATTATGCTAACGATGGAGTGGATTACAGTTATGCTGATTGCAAGAAGATAGACAAGTCCAAACCAGAAACCTCAGCCCCAGATGCAACGCATCCTTCTACGGGGGCCCCAAAGAACAATGGTACTGCCGTAAACGGCATTGGTGGTGTAAGCGTACTACTGCATGGTGGAGTAATAAGAAATACATGGGCAGACGAAATGCTTGATGTATCATCAGATTCAAACCAACCTCGTACAGCCATTGGCTATGACAAGTCCAATAACAAACTGATTTTCTTTGTATGTGAAGGCAGACAAATGACAAAGGGTGTTAAGGGTCTCACCACAGCCAAGGAAGCAACTATTATGAAAGCTCTTGGCTGTACCGAGGCTCTCAATCTCGACGGTGGTGGTTCGGCATGTATGATTGTGAACGGCAAAGAAACTATCAAACCGTCTGATGGTAGTGAGCGAAAGATATTGGATGCCTGCTACATCAAATAAAAATAAAAACCCTCTCCTACTATCTCCGAAAGGAGGGTGACATCTTGAGGAAGTACGCTCCTACAGAAAATACGGAGCGTACTCTGTCTCGAAAATCAAGATAATGTCTAAACTGTAATTAAAATGATACTCGCATCAGACAATAATAAAATTTTACACTTACTGAGACGAAGTTCGCTCCGTCTCTACGCCAAATTGCGTTATGTAAGTCGTATACACCAGTCACAAATTTCCTTAAGAGGGATCGGGGGAGTTTTCATTTTGTTATCACTTTTCTCCTGTGGATCTTCTTCGGACAAACTAGATAATGGTGGGACGACAGACACAACCATCGTTGTAAAAAAGGATGCGAAGCCACGCTATATATGGGTTGACGCGGCAGCCAATTTCTCTCGTTTTGCCAATAATAAGGATAACATTAGAGAAGACCTTACGAAAGCGAAGGATGCAGGCTTCACGGATGTCGTTGTCGACGTGCGACCATCAATGGGTGATGTTTTATACAAAACAACATATACAGACCAAATAACAAAGATGGACTATTGGACAAGTGACGGTCAGTATAAATATTTTGAGCGCACTGCCACATGGGATTATCTTCAAGCTTTCATCAATATAGGCCACGAACTCGGACTGAAGGTTGAGGCTGCTTTCAATACTTTCACTGGTGGTTGCCTTTATCCTTATGGATTGGGTGAACAAGGTGTTGTCTTTCGAGATAAGACAAAGAAGTCATGGGTTACAGTTCTTGACTTAAAACAGGGATTGACTAACGAAATGGATCTTACTTCTACAGACCCCAATAGCAAAGAATTCTATGGTACCAAGTTTCTCAATCCGTGCAATGATGATGTGCAGACCTATATTCTAAATTTGATAGGTGATTTGTGCAAGTATGATATAGACGGACTAATCTTGGATCGTTGCCGGTACGACAACTTATGTTCTGACGTATCGGATGAGAGCAAAGATAAATTTCAGAAATACTTGGGCGTATCGTCTATCAACTTTCCGGATGATGTTATGATATCCGGTTCCACGGAAGCATCATCCTCACAACCCAAATACTTCAAAGACTGGATGGCATTTCGTGCCAAGACAATCAGCGAGTTTGTAGGCAAAGTGGTGGCACGTGTACGCAGTATCAATAGCAATATCAAGGTCGGCGCATATGTCGGGGCATGGTATTCTGAGTATTATGAAATGGGCGTAAATTGGGCCAGCACGTCTTATGATCCAAAGCCTGATTACCCGTTATGGGCCAACACCGACTATCACAAATATGGATATGCCAACCGCTTGGACTTCATGATTTTAGGATGTTATGCTTCGGCAGGCAATGTGTATGGAAACACAGAGTGGACCATGCAAGGATTCTGCACTGAGGCAAAGAAAAAGATTGGCAATGCCGTAAAATTTGCAGGCGGTCCAGACATTGGTAATGCCAGTGGATTTGAAAATGGAGGGGCAAATAATGCAGTGACCAATAGTGTGGACGCATGTATCAATGCATCTGACGGATATTTCGTCTTTGATATGGTACATGTACGCCAGTTTAACTACTGGAATTCATTAAAACAAGGAATAGAGAAATACTTAAACACATTAAGATGATGAATAAAAAGGAATATTTTGAAAGTTGGGCAAATTCTTATAAGGAAGACCTTACAAAGAATATTATGCCATTTTGGATGGAGCATGGATTGGATAAGAAGAATGGTGGAGTATACACATGTGTGGATAGAGATGGATCGTTAATGGACACCACCAAGTCGGTGTGGTTCCAAGGACGTTTCGCTTTTGTATGCGCTTATGCGTATAATAATGTTGAACGCAACCAACAATGGTTGGATGCGGCAAAGAGCACACTGGATTTCATAGAGAAATATTGTTTTGACAACAATGGACACATGTTCTTCTCTATTACCGATGACGGACGGCCATTGCGCAAACGTCGCTATGTCTTCTCTGAGACGTTTGCAGCAATCGCCATGTCTGAGTATGCTATCGCTACCGGTGATATGACTTATGCCCATAAAGCCATGAAAATATTTGAGGACACCCAGCGTTTCTTAGCTACACCAGGTTTCCTTGAGCCCAAGTTTGAGCCATCCGTACAACTACAGAGCCACTCCATAATAATGATTCTTATCAATGTGGGCTCACGCATACGCTCGGCAATCAACGATCCTAAACTTACACAACAGATAGATGATTCTATCAATAAATTACGCAAGGACTTCATACACCCCGAATTTAAAGCCCTGCTTGAAAGTGTTGGCCCTAATGGCGAGTTTATTGACACTAACGTTACGCGCACAATAAATCCCGGACATTGCATCGAGACATCTTGGTTTATTATGGAAGAGTCTCGTTTGCGTGGATGGGACAAGCAGATGTTAGATACTGCGCTTCAAATCTTCAACTGGTCCTGGGACTGGGGATGGGACAAACAGTATGGTGGAATAATTAACTTCCGTGACTGTCGTAACCTTCCTCAGCAGGACTATTCTCAGGACATGAAGTTTTGGTGGCCACAATGTGAGACAATCATCGCCTCCCTATATGCTTATCTCGCTACGGGTGATGACGAGTATCTGTATCGTCATCAGCGAATCAGCGAATGGACTTATGCCCACTTCCCCGACAGTGAGTTTGGCGAGTGGTATGGTTATCTGCACCGTGACGGGACTATAGCCCAGCCGGCAAAGGGAAATCTGTATAAAGGCCCGTTCCACATTCCCAGAATGATGACCAAATCATACTCGCTATGTATGGACATTCTAAAAACAATGTAAACTTCTTAATAGGCAATATATAATATGAATAAGATTTCATTAGCAATCTTATTAATGATTCTGACCATGATTCCATGTCATGGTCAGAATTTGTCTATTAAAGAAAACTATGATGTCACCGTTATAGGTGGTGGGGCAAGTGGCGTGTGTGCGGCAGTGCAATCGGCCAGGCTTGGCGCAAAAACATTACTGATAGAAGATGCCCCTTGGCTGGGAGGCATGCTCACCTCTGCCGGAGTAAGTGCCATCGATGGCAACTATTGGATGCGCAGCGGAATGTGGGGGGAATTTTTGGATAAACTTGTCTTGCATTATGGTTCTTTGGACGCTCTCAAAACAGGATGGGTGAGCCACGTGCAATTTGAACCTTCCGTTGGCAACGATATTTTCCAGACAGAAGTGAACAAAACACCCCATCTCAAGACGATGATGAACACAAGCCTCATCGGACTTCATCATAATGATAATGGAAATTGGAATCTGACAGTGAAATCAGATTCCATACATCGTGCCATTGAGACCACAATATTGATAGATGCCACAGAGCTTGGCGATGTCGCAAGCAAAGCTGGCGTGCCGTTTTCGCTCGGTATGGATGCGAGATCTGAGACAGGTGAAGCAGAGGCTCCTGATGAGGCAAACGTTTTTATACAGGATATGACGTATGCCATCACGGTGCGGTGTTACGACACCCCGCATCTCATTTCACGTCCCGAAAATTACGATCCCAAAGAATTTTGCGATGCATGCATTAACCCATATAATGTGGACTCGCTTGTACGCAAGACGCTTTGGTCACCGGAGATGATGCTTAGTTATGGTAAATTGCCTAACAATAAGTTTATGCTAAACTGGCCAATATGGGGCAATGACACATTTCTTGATGATATTGATTTCAGCCCCAAACGGCGCAAAGAGTTATGGCACAAGGCTAAGGCCAAAGCCATTCGATATCTGTATTTCATGCAACACGAACTAGGAATGACAAATATCAGTATCGACACCACCGAATATCCAACGGCAGATCATCTGCCAATAATACCATATTATCGTGAAAGCCGCAGATTCCGTGGCATAGTAAGATTTTCCGTCAATGACATCCGCAACCCTTATGGTAACAATCTATATCGCACAACGATAGCATCTGGTGATTATCCCATTGACCACCACCATGATGAGAATAGTGAGGCTTGCCAAATAGAAAGAAAAATCCCTATTGTGCCGTCTTTCGGACTGCCTTTGGGATGCCTCATTCCAGAGAAAGAAGACAATCTTATCCTAGCAGAGAAATGTATATCTGTAACCCATCTCGCCAATGGATCCACACGCCTGCAACCGGTGGCAATGCAAATCGGCCAGGCAGCCGGCACACTGGCTGCTATGGCAGCGAAGAGACATTGTCTTCCTCGTAGCGTCAGCATTCGGGAAGTCCAAAACACATTGCTTTCCTGCGGAACATATTTACTGCCTATACTCGATGCGACCCCTCAAGACAAGGATTTCAAACCACTACAACGAATTGCCGCCACTGGCATATTACGCTCCATTAGTTTTAACAGAGACTGGAGAAATGAGACATGGATGAATGTTGACAGTCTGTTAATGACAAAAGATTTGTCTATGCTCTTTAATTTTTATGGAATGAAATCAAAAACACCTGCAGAACACTTTGTGTCAATGGGGACTTTGATGAAATACTTGAAAATAATCGCAAAAAAGGAAAGCATTCATCTTCCCAATAATCTATCTGACTATAAACTAAAAAAGGTATCCACTATATCAGATAAACATGTAACCCGCCGACAATATGCACTGCTCGTTGATAGTTTGCTACATCCATTTGAGAGATATGATGTTGATTTCAAAGGCGAATTATTGAATGCAAGGAAATAACAGCACACCATGCATACAGAGTAACACCGCATTTATTTAAAGTGTCTCAGCACATAAATACAGCTGCATTTATGCGCTGATACACTTTAAACGAAATTATTGCTGTCCGCTAAAAATAAATAATGTCTATTTTAGTTCACTAAAAACAGACTCAAACACTTTTTGCCATCATACATCGCGTTTTAATTCCATCGATGTCCTCCATCTGCGAGAGCACAAAGTCGAGAGTCTCTTTTTTTGAAGACATTGCTTTTTTCTTTTTGATTCCACAAATTTTTTACCGATATCTGTAATGATAGTAACAGTCAGGGAAAGAGGATGAATTCTATGTGGATAAACAAATTTATTATGTAATAACCAATACGCTAAAGATACGCTCATATCCATGTCAACTTTCTCCAAACGCCCTCTATCGGCCCACGACTGTGATTTCTAAACCAAATTCTACAGAACATATATTGGGCCAAAACCATAGCCACACCAACAAGTAATGCATACGTTGTGCCAAAATGGCGATAGCAAGCCAACCCGTATCCGCAGAACACGAAACTGCCAATGATAGATTGTAGAAAATAATTTGTAAGGCTCATACGTCCGAAAGTGCACAGATGTCCCAGAGCTTTCTTAGCTCTGCAAGATGTATACCACATCAATACAACGCCTGATACAATCATCATAAGTATGCAAAGATTGTATATCGGTGTGAGCCATTTCTCTAAAATTCCAAATGTAACGATACTTCCTATGACCGTCAGCAATACGGAGACAATGAAGATAATACGCCAATGATGCAGATTTCGCCCTTCATTATATAAGAAGCGATGGCGACCAAGAAGCATACCGAGAATAAAGAGACAAAGAATCTGCGTGAACCTTCCCGTATATATAAAATAATATACATCGGCATAAAAACCATAATGCAGATTGACTAAGGCACAATCTATAATTCCACCGTGCTGATGCACAATGCCCATCATGGTAAATGTAGTCCAAAGATTGTCAGCATTAATCTGCCAACCTGTAAGCAAAGAATAGACTTCGACAGGCTGGATAGCAAGAAAACCGACAATGCACCACACAACCTTCGTGGGCAAATAACTGCACGGGATAAGTAACATTCCGAGTATAGCATAAGTTACCAGTATGTCGCCATCATAAAAGGCTGTATTGATAAGTCCGAACAAGAGTAGCAGGCACATCCTCCAAGCAAATCTCCCCGAAAACGATTTACCTTTCTGTTGTTGATTATCATTCATGATAAAGAAACTGAGTCCGAATAGCATGGCAAAGATTCCGTACATTTTTCCAGACAGCAACCATTTCATTACATCAAAAACCACACTATCGCACGGCAAAGTGTGAGCGATAGTTTCTTGAGTAAACACATTAAAATGCTCAACTGAATGAAAAAGGATTATGCCTGCCACTGCTATTCCACGCAAGGCATCAGCCACGTCAATACGGGTGTTTTGAAGTTTTTTTGTCTGATACATATTCATTTCGTTTTGATAAATAATTCACTATAAATATAATAGCAAGTGACATTATGGGTCACAATATATGATTTGAACAGTTCACTCAATAAATTCGCCCATCTATATCTAGAAAATACGAAGTTTGTATATATTGGCATAAAAAATGTATGATCTTGCTATTTTATTTGATTATCGGTATAAAAATTTCTCTTACCCACTCCTCTTTCGCCGTGGTGTATGGGTCGTTCATATACCGTTGAAACATCGGACGCTCGTCCAGTTCGTAACCACTTTCAGGAATAAACTTGCCGTAAATCGTATCATAAACACTCTCTAGGTTATATGCCGGACCACAATAAGAATACACCATATAATGGCCTCCGGATAAATTTTTGATACCATACTGCCCCTTCGGATCCACTTCTTTGTTAATAACAAGGCACATATCCGATACTTGATTCTTTGGTAATGTTATCTTTGGACTGTCATGATAGACGGCAATTCGATCTGGATGAGTGACGTCACACCCGTTCTTTTCGGCAAACTCAAGCAATCTCATCCACACATTGTAATAGTTGTGCATTAAGTAATCACCAATAAGTCGTACATAGACAACTCGTGTAGCTTCGCGATTCTCAATGCGCAATTTATTTATTTTAAGCTCATTTTTCACATCAAAGGGCTTCACCACATTATAGTTGAGATCATTGCGAAAGTTCAACGGGGCAATGCCAAAGTGCTGTTTAAATCTCTTTGTGAATGAAGATGGTGTATTGTATCCCACGCTGTAAGCAATACTCTTTATAGGCATGGAGGAATAGCGCAATAACCGTGCTGCCATTTCAACTCGTGTTCTCGCTATATAGTCACCTATTGGTTCACCAAGAAACGCCTTCATTATGCGATGGAAATGATATGGTGAAAAATTAGAGACGCTAGCCAACGTCTCCAGCTTCATATCATCATTTAAATGATTGTTGATATATTCGATAACAATATTTATTCTCTTCAGATAATCTTCGATGGTGGATGTATATTGCTGCATAAAATAATTTTTACAGATTCAGATTCCAACACACATTCTATTGGGAATCATACGTGGAGCAGTTTATTAGCCAATCGTCTGCCCTTACCTATCATTTTTTGTGGCACACCTTTTCTTTTGCGAGTTCCCGACAGTACCATTTTTCCAACGATTTTAAATCCCGAATAGCCGAGTATTTCTTTCATGGCATGAAGTGTGCCGGTAGTTTCACGGCAAATCCAGCTGAATGGCCATATCGTAGTACAAGCCGTAACCATTACTGCCCGTTTTCCCTTGTGCAACGGAATGGGAAAACCGTTTTTCGGTTCGTCCATCATTGCCGGGACCACACGGTCGAACATCAGTTTCATTTGTCCGCTCATATTGCCCCAATATACAGGGGTGCCTATCACCAAGGCATCACACCGGCAAAATTCTTTGGCCATGCGATGCCCATCATCCTCGGGCAACACGCACACACCAGTAGTACGGCATTTCATACAACCGGTACAAGGGCGGACAGACAAGGCGTTTACATCTATCCATAGCACATCGGCACCCACAAGGTTATCAGCCAAGGCGTGAAGCATCGTTGCAATTGTACCATTTTTACGTGGACTGCCATTTATTATCAATACTCTCATACAATATAACATCAACGTGATTACGAGGTCACACTTTCTTATTCTGCGGAATGACTAGCGAAAGAATAATACTCACCACAAGCACAGCAAGGATGAAAACGAGTGACATCACGGCATCTATCTCCACATACTTTTGGATGAGTAATTTCACACCGATGAAAAGCAAAAGCACGCTCACGCCAATCTTGAGATAACGGAATTTATCGGCAATGGCTGCCAATAGGAAGAACATGGAACGAAGTCCAAGCAGAGCAAATATATTGGAGAAGAACACCACGTATGGATCGATCGATACAGAGAACACCGCCGGAATACTGTCAAACGCGAATATCAGGTCGCTGAACTCAATCACTAATACAGTGACAAACAACGGGGTCATGCAAAGCAATGCCCGGTTTTTACTAACATCAGGATTGGCCTCATCCACTAATTCGTATCCCCTGCCACGCAATCGTCTTGCCCTGACAAAGAACTTGTCACCAGCAAACTTTGGATATACATTGAAGTGTTTGGAAAGAAATCTAACCATCGCGTGTTGTTCCACATTGATAGACTCCTTCTTATTGCGGTCCAGAAACATTTTTACACCACTATACACCAGAAACGCGCCGAAAACGAGCAATACCCATTCGAACTTGCTAATGATGGCGGCACCTATAAAGATGAACAAGAAGCGCAACAAGATAGCTCCGAGAATACCCCAGTTGAGCACTCGCTGATATTCCTTTTTGCTCACCCCGAACGAAGCAAAAATCATCATCATCACAAACAGATTATCTACCGAGAGAGTCTTCTCGATAAGATATCCCGATATGTAAGAGATGGTCATATAGTGGCGGTACTTCTGCAGCGAACCCTCAAAGTCATCGGGGTCGAGACGGATATGCACGGCATATCTGCCCGACACTGCCTGCAAATCACTGAATGTATGGATGCCATGCACCACATCACCATGAAACCAAAGGAACACCGAGAACAATAGCGCCAGCGCTATCCATACGCCAGTCCACGAGGCAGCCTCCTTGATGGAAACGACATGAGCCTTGCGGTCGATAACAAGCATGTCGAGCAGCAATATTGTAGTGATAAAAACTACGAATCCGCCGAGAAAAAGTATTTCAGTAATATGCATAATTTTTGTTTATTGCTTTCGGAAGCAGAGTTACTCAATATTTCGAAATCATTCCGGTTCTGCATGAACAATGATTTCGCAACGCGGAATCTTTGAACAAATTTTCTGTTCAATCTTGTCACATATATCATGGGCTGCTGCAATATCCAAGTCCGGATTGATGTGTACATTCACTTTTACAAACGTGTCTGGACCAGCCACACGAATTTTAAGGTCATGAAATTCAATGATATCACCATCAGATTTCAGCTGCTCCTCTACTTTCTCTGTCAGTCCATCAGGCACCCTGTCAAGTAGCACATCAATGGCTCTCTTGCCCAATCTATATGAAATAGTGAGTACAATAATTGCCACACCAATTGCGGAAATGGCATCAGCCTTGTAATATCCGAAATGTGAGCATACAAGTCCCAACAGCACCACGCCCGAGCTAAGAATGTCGGTAGAAAAATGTATGGCATCGGCTTCCAAGGCCTGACTGTTATTATGTTTAGCGGCTTTGAAGAGCATACGTGAGCGGCTTATGTCTATCAACATCGAAGCAATTACCACAATATAACTCCACACGGTGACTTTCACATCTGCATTATTTGCCAGCAAACGAGAAAAAGCTTCATATAATATCCATCCACAAGTGACCACAAGTAGAACTGACTCAAGAAAAGCTGAAAGATTTTCTATTTTTCCATGCCCATATTGGTGCTCTCTGTCTGCAGGCTTGTCTGACATGCTCACCGATACGTATGTAATTACAGCTGCAAGCAAGTCGAGCAATGAGTGGATGGCCTCGGATATAATACCAAGACTAAATGTTAGTATTCCCACAACAAATTTCATTGAAGTGAGAAACACTGCTGCCACAATTGATGACAATGCTGCATTTTTCTTATTTAACATAAATCACATAATTTAAAAGCGCAAAGATACATCTAATATTCGAATAACAATAGTAACGTGTGTTACATTCTTATTACATCAAGACAAAAAACAGACTCATCTTTTGTGTATTATTCTCTTTGAATGTATAGACAGATCCAAATAAGAACTTGTTACTT